>ENA-UOOH01000276-UOOH01000276.1-fermentation-metagenome-genome-assembly--contig:-NODE-276-length-62965-cov-15.672930_pt1 | contig 62965 bp, 42 predicted proteins | sample MGYA00245778_ERZ724025 | MGnify/ENA primary metagenome ERZ724025 (study PRJEB28704, sample SAMN03018313) | fermentation metagenome | biome: anthropogenic terrestrial biome; feature: soil; material... | reverse complement strand
TTTTTCCAGTAAGTCCTTTAATGAAATTGTTGGTTAGGCTATCACCCACTTTAAATTCATTGTGTTTCTTAACTAAGAATTCATCAATTACTTCTGGTTTACTATTACCTTCATAAGAAACTTGAATTCTATTGTTTGCAATTCCTCTTGCAGTTAAATAGTTCTTAGCACTCATTGCTCTTTCTCTTGAGATAATATAGTTAGCTTCTTCTGTTCCTATCATATCAGCGTGACCAATACATTTTACTTTCATGCTTGGGTTTGCCTTTAGGAAAAGGATAAAGCGATCTAATATTTCTTTTGATTCGGCGTCTAAAACTGATTTGTTAAATGCAAAATGCAATTTATAGATTTCATCAGCAGAGATTGGCTTAGAAGGGTCTGCAATCTTTTTAGTTGTATCTTCTTTTACAGCTTGAGCTTCTTTAACTTTTTGCTCTAAATCGGATACTTTGTTATTAAGTTCACTTATCTTCTTTTTGTTAGCTTCTTCTTTTTCTTGAGCTTCTTTTTTAAGCTTTTCAATTTGTTCTTGTGTTGCTGCTTCATCGCAATTTGTCATACAAGCAGATTTTGCTAATTTTTCAACCATTTCTAAAGAACAGTCATCAAGTCTTCCTTCGTTTTTTATTGTGTTTGCAACTTCAAGGCTTTTTTCCTTTTGTCCCAATTCGCAATAATGTTTAGCTAAGTAGTATCTTGCTTCATTCTTTTGGCAAGTTGTTTTTGCAACTGAAATTGCTTTTTCGTAAGAAGCAACTGCGTCTTGATTATTGTCTTTTATTGCTGAATTACAAATTGCTTTGAAAAGATTCAAATCGTAGTCTTCAGGGTATGTTTGAAGCTCTGCATTTACAGCTTCCAAAGCTTTTGGATAATCCATTTGATACATGGTTTGCTCGATGGCTTGTCTCTTCTTTGCTGGTAGTCTCTTTTGAGCTTCAGCAGAGATTGAAGACAATCCTAAAGCAAGCATAAATACCATTAAAATATATTTTTTCATATTATTATGTATTTAATGTTATAAAATTACCATGCAAAATTTCTCATCGTTTCTCTCTTATCAAATGATTCTCTATTTAATGCTTTGTTAAGATTGAAACGTAATCCAAGTTCCCATGATGTTCTGATGTTTGAATATGTAGATAATCCAAATTCATAGTCAAAGAATAATGTTGCTGATTTAGCTATTGTAAGGTCAGCTAAAACTGCAAATGATTTAGGACTTAGTTTATTTGTTCCTCTGTATAATACTCCAAGATTTGCAATTTTGTTGTATCCTACCATTACTCCTAAGTCTGTGTTTGAACCTGACTCTTGGTTCCACATATAAATTCCTAATGGGCGTATTGCAAATTTATCAACTAAGAATTCATAATCAATATGTCCGTAATAGGTTAATAGGTTTTTGTTGTCTATGCTTTCTCTATTACGAAGATTCCATCTGAATGAAGATCCTAAACGTAAACCTTTATAAACGTATGTTGCTCCAAATGATGTCATCAAATTGGTTGAATTATAATTTGGCATATATACATTTGGGTTTGTTGTTTCAAAACCTACATCTGTGATTGCGTCTCCAGAATATCTCCATAAGTCATATCCTAGAAATAAACCAAATAATAAGTATGAATTACATGATACTTTTAAATCAACATTTGCATCAACACCTAAAATTGATTGTTTTCTTAAGCCAAAATTATTGAAATCACCTTGTATCCCAAATCCTAAATTTTGATATGGAAGTCCTCCGTGAACATCAAATGCTTCTGAGCTCATTTGTCCATTTAAACGATTCGCATAAATGAACGTTCCAGTAATATCTCTACTCATTCCATAATAAGATGGATTGACCCAACCTAAATTATTTACTACTTGAGCGTATTGAAAATCACTCTGAGCAAATAGTCCAGCGGTACAAGATACTATTAGAAATATAAATAAATTAATTTTTTTCATCTCTATTTTTTTTATTTAGTCCGTATTATTAATTTTTTAATCTTTCATCTTATTGTGAGTAGCTCAAAGGAGCTACTCACAGATAAAATGATTAGATTATTTATTTTCCTACTACTTCTACTCTACCAATCTTATTGTACTCAGTACCATTTATAGTAAATGTTATTGCGTAGAAATAAGTACCAATTGGAAGATTACTCATATCGAAGTTGTTTTTATAGTTATCTGATTGATAAACTTGATTTCCGTTAGAGTTAACCATTCTAACCTTAATTGGCATCATTTGTTCATAATCACGAATCTTGAAATATTGATTCATTCCAGGAACAATAGCATTAACTACTTCTACTTGTTCTGCTGGGTCAGTCATACTTGCAACATTCTTATTGATAACTAACATTGCTGTTGCTGTTCCTTCATAGTTTGAAGTTGGAACAATTGTAGCTACAACTTTATAAGATCCTTCATTTATTGGAGCTACTGTGCTAATTGCAACATTTGTATTTCCTGTGAAGTATTTAGCATCTACCATTCCAGTTAAATCTACATTACCTTCTGCATCTCTGAATGAAGCTTCTTTTTGGTTGCCATCATAGATATGTACTAAGTCGTAAATTTCAATTTCAATATGCTTTTTAGCTACTTCAACCACAACGTTAATTGGGTCAGAGTTATCATAGTTGGTTTTATCTTGAGGGATAAATACAACTGGATAAGCGTTGTTGCCAGCATCTGGTATTGTTGTTGGTGTTGTCCATTGGAATGTACCTGCTACTGCATCATTATTATTTGCATTCATTGCAGATCCTCCAGTAAGTAGAGATTCAGCTAATGTTTGTTCATAAATTAATGAAGAAGCTGTTGGTGCAACTAAAACAGGTTTAGCTTTATTTACTTGTACATTAAATGCTTTGCGTGCTATATTATAGTTTTCAGCATCAATTCCAGTTGGAATGAAATGTACTTGGTATAATGCAGTTCCTGATTGTGGTTGATGTGTTTCAGGATAATCCCATTCATAGTTACCATTTACTGAAGCATTATTGTTAGGGTTAACTGCTGTTGCAGTAACTGCTGGTAATACTTGTCCGTAAGTGATTACGTATGGACTAAATGTTTGTGTTAATACTGGGGTAGCTTTATTAACTACTACTGGTAGTTGTTGAGATACTACTGTTAAGTAGTTGTTACCGTCAACTGGAACAAATGTTCTAACAAAACCAGAGTTATTTACATTAGGTTCAATTGATGAATCTGTCCATGCATAACTACCACTTACTGTTAGTCCTGTGATAGGGTTAACTGCTGATTGGTTAGTAATTGATATGTCAGATAGTGCTTCTCCATAAGTTATTGTAGAGAAGTCTCCCCAATTTACAATAGGATTTGCTTTATTAATAACTAAATTAATCATTGTACTGTCAGTATAGTAGTTAACTAAGTCTGTAGGTATAAATCTTAATTTGTAAGATGTTGCTGGGTTAGCTGGAGTTACAGTTGTTGGACTTTCCCAAACAAATGTTCCTGGTACATCTAAGTTATTATTTGTATTTACTGCATATGGTGAACCTATTAAGTAAACTTGTGATAAAGTTTGTCCGTAAGTAATTTCGGATGTTGAAGGCCAAGTTACTTGTGGAGCTGCTTTATTAACAGTTACATCTACATTAAATTCAACTGGGTTGTAATTTGCAACATTTGAAACAGATGGTATATAAGTTGCCTTATATGTTCTTGTTCCTGTTGCTGGTAATACATCAATTGAATTCCAGTTTATTGTTCCTCCTGTTAATACAAGAGCAGGGTCATTTGGATTAACTACACTTGTTACAGAAATTGTATTAGCTGGTAAAGCTTGTCCGTAACTATAAGCTGCAACTGCTGCTCCGTTAATTACTGGTGTTGCTTTGTCAGTTGGTACGATAACATTTAATACTACAGTATTGAAATTCGCAATATCTGTTGGAGTAAAGGTTGCTGTGTACTGATTATTTGCAACGGTTGGTATTGTTGTTAAGTTATTCCATGCTATTGTTCCTGCTACTGGAAGTGTTTCTACAGATGCTCTGTGAGAAATAACATTGTTTGCAGTATTATAGGACAATGGTCTATTTGCTAAAGTTTTTCCATAAGTATCAGTTGCTACTGCATTTAATGTAACTTGTGGGGTTGCTTTGGCTGTGTATACATTTACATTATTATTTGTAATTGTAGTGTATAGATTTGAATTTGATGGAATAAATTGTAGTACATTTGGTGTTATACCTGCTACTGGTGTGGTTGTTGGTGTTACCCATACAAATTGTCCAGCTACTACTATACCTTCATTATTAACATTCTTTGCAGAACCATTGGTTAAATCTGCATCTGCTAAAGTTTGTCCGTAAACTAAGTTTGAAACTGATGGCCATGTAACTACTGGTGCTGATGCATTTACTGTTACAGAAATTGATACTTGTGCAGGGTCATAATTATCATTATCTAATGGATAATATGTTGCATCGTAATTTCCTGTTAATGGTAATTCATCAATTGAGTTCCATACAATTTGTCCACCTGCTAATACAAGGGTATTGTTTACTGGGTTAACTGCTGATGTTAATGTTGGGGTATTGATAGGTAATGCTTGTCCATAGCTATATTGTGCAACTGTTGCTGCAACTATTGGCGTAGCTTTGGTTGTTGGTACATTTACAGTTAGTAATACAGTATTGTAATTTGCAATATCTGTTGGAGTAAAGGTTGCTGTATAGTCATTATTTGCAACGGTTGGTATTGTTGTTAAGTTATTCCATGCTATTGTTCCTGCTACTGGAAGTGTTTCTACAGATGCTCTGTGAGAAATAACATTGTTTGCAGTATTATAGGACAATGGTCTATTTGCTAAAGTTTTTCCATAAGTATCAGTTGCTACTGCATTTAATGTAACTTGTGGGGTTGCTTTGGCTGTGTATACATTTACATTATTATTTGTAATTGTAGTGTATAGATTTGAATTTGATGGAATAAATTGTAGTACATTTGGTGTTATACCTGCTACTGGTGTGGTTGTTGGTGTTACCCATACAAATTGTCCAGCTACTACTATACCTTCATTATTAACATTCTTTGCAGAACCATTGGTTAAATCTGCATCTGCTAAAGTTTGTCCGTAAACTAAGTTTGAAACTGATGGCCATGTAACTACTGGTGCTGATGCATTTACTGTTACAGAAATTGATACTTGTGCAGGGTCATAATTATCATTATCTAATGGATAATATGTTGCATCGTAATTTCCTGTTAATGGTAATTCATCAATTGAGTTCCATACAATTTGTCCACCTGCTAATACAAGGGTATTGTTTACTGGGTTAACTGCTGATGTTAATGTTGGGGTATTGATAGGTAATGCTTGTCCATAGCTATATTGTGCAACTGTTGCTGCAACTATTGGCGTAGCTTTGGTTGTTGGTACGTTTACATCGATTAGTACAGTATTGTAATTTGCAATATCTGTTGGAGTAAAGGTTGCTTTGTACTCATTATTTGCTACTGTTGGAATTATTGCATTGTTGTTCCATGCTATTGTTCCTGCTACTGGAAGTGTTTCTACAGATGCTCTGTGAGAGATAACATTGTTTGCAGTATTGTAGGACAACGGTCTGTTTGCTAATGTTTTTCCATAAGTGTCAGTTGCTACTGGGTTTAAAGTAACTTGTGGGGTTGCTTTAATAGTTGTAATTTGAATTGAAGTTGAAACAGTTAGCATTGTTATATCTGTTGGAATGAAGCTCAATGTATATGAAGCTGTTCCAACAACTGGTACTGCATTTGGTGTTTGCCAAACAAAGTTACCTGCAACTGCCATTCTATTATCATTTGGATTAACTGCAGAACCTCCTGTTAGAATTACATCATTAATTTCTTGTCCATAAGTTAAGTGTGAAACTGCTGGCCATGAAACTACTGGAGAAGCTGCATTAACTACAACTGGAATAGAAACTACTGTAGAAGTATAATTTATTACATCATTAGGTCTAAATGTTGCAATGTAGCTATCTCCGTTAATTGGAGTAGTTTCTGGAGAGTTCCAAGAAATAGCTCCACCTACTGATGCATTATTAACTGCATTATAAGCAGGGATAGCAGAAAGATTAATTGAATTTGCATTTAGTTTTTGTCCATTACTATAAGGATTAACAGTGTAAGGATTCATTACTGGAGTTGCTTGAGTTGTTATTACACTAATTGGAATTACAACTGAATTGTAGTTTGCTGTTTGTGTTGGAGTAAATGTAGCTAAATATGTATCTTGATTTACTGTTGGTGTTGCAGCTGGAGTATTCCAATTAATTGTACCAGCAACTGAAAGAACTTCTGTTCCATTAATATGAGATACATTATTTTCTGCTGTAATAATAGTTAATGGTCTTTGTGATAGTGTATATCCATAAACTGCAGATGCTATAGGAGCAACTTCAACAACTGGTGTTGCTTTTTGTGTATAGATGTTTACATTTCCTGTTACTGGTAAATATTTACTTGCATCAGAAGGAATAAATTGCATTGCATATCCATTCGCTCCAGTTATTGCAAGGGTTGTTGGTGCTACCCATACAAATGTTCCATTAATTGAAGTTGAAACATTGTTAGGATTAACAGCTAAACCTCCTGAAATAGAAGCATCTTCAATTTTTTGACCATAAACCAAGCTTGAAGCTGTTGGCCAAGAAGTGATGGTAGGAGTTACTGGAGTTACCTGAACTTGAATGTTAATTAGTTTTGTGTTGTAGTTAGCTGCGTCTGTTGGAGTAAATCTTGCAACATATGTCATTCCATCTACTGGAGTCAATGTTCCATTTACCCAATCGATAGTTCCAGCTACAATTGCATCATTATATGTATTTTTAAATGAAGCTGTAATTGTATTTGCTGATAATGTTTGTCCATAAGAATAGCTTGCAACAATTGGTGCACCTGTTAATGTAGGTGTTGTTTTGTTTGTGTAAACTGGAATTTCACTTGCTAATCCTATATAGTTAGGATTTGAAGGAGTATATAATACTTCATACATTGTCATTCCTGCTACTGGATATTCTGTAGTTGGGTCTGCAATTGTCCATGTGAATGTTGGGTTAACATCAACTGGATTATAAGTAGAACCATTGGTTAATGTTGCAGTTGCTAATGTTTGTCCATAATGTAATATTGATGCAGTTGGCCAAATAATAACTGGTTGAACTTGATTAATTGTTACGCTAACTTCAAAGTTTGCTCCTGATAATGGATCATTTGCAACTGGAGTCCAGTTATAATATCCATTAATACTATCATTATATTGGTTATTGATAATTGCATTATTGTAATTATGACTGTCATCAACTACATATTTTACTTTATAAGTTGCTTGTCCTGCAACTGGAACAATATTAGGATCTACTACATCCCATTCAAAATGTCCAGCTGTTGATAAAGCAGAAGCAAAATCAGGATGAACTGCTGCACCTCCAACAAATGTAATATTAGAAAGTTTAGTTCCAAATGCTGTAGCTAAAGTTGTAGGTAGAGCATTTATTCTTGGAGTAGCTTTATTAACAGTTAAAATTCCATTAACATGGTCAATAATTTCATATACATTATTATTTTTTAATTGTGTATTTGTAGCTAAACTGATTACATAAGTTCCAACTTGAAGACGATATTGGTTAGAATCGCAAGACATTGTTGGGTTTTGAAGGAACATTGTTTCTTTTTCTGATTCAGAAATTAATACTGAATCTGTAGAAGATCTATATTCATAAACATCAAAATCGTAATAAAGAGGATTTGGTTCTTCATTTACTTCATCTATGAAATATGGTTGATTAGTTACTTCTCCATAAACTCTTTGACGATCTTGTGCAATAATTTTTATTTGTGCTGGTAGAACAGTTAAAACATCGGTTAATTCTGTTCCAAGAATAGGCAATAAATAATCTTGATTAGTAATAGTATAATTATTGTTAATCGCTGTATATTTTCCCGCTGGAATTTGAATCCATTTAGAACCTATTGATGTAGCATAATCGCCTGTTGTTAGATGATTCAATCCATAAGCTACAAATAGAGGTTGTCCATTGTCTGTAATTGCTGTTGAAAAATCTTCATTATTTACAAAACCTGTCCAATTAACATTAAATGTAGGTAATTCTTCTCTAATTGAGATAGTATCACTTGACACGTTAACTATTAAAGCTGCAGGAGTAATAGAGATAGCAGCTAAAGTTGGCATTGGAGCTAAAACATAGTTATGTGCATCTGACCCTGTTAGTTGACCTAAAACTGTTGCAGGAAGGATATTTGTTTGATCATAATTTCCTGCATTCTTAGTATCTAAATCAAAAATAATTGAATCAAATGTAACATCATCATCTCCTAATCCACGGTTAATTAATTGACCAGCTGGGATTAAGTCTGCATTTGAAGTATTAACTCTAAAATTAGCTTTTCCATCATATACCTTAGTGTAAGTTAAATCATAAGTTAATACTTTAGGATTTATCTGAACTCTTGCAAGGAATACATCTGGAGCATAACTACCATCTGCTGGAGTATAAACAACCCAAAGAGTTGTATCTGCAGCTATAGATCTATAAGGTATATCGGTTGGATTTATTGGAGTTGTACCTGTTCCGTCTGTAACAAAAGAGAAAGTTCCAGGAGCAGCTCCTGCCTTTCCAGGTAGAATAAATGTTATAGGGTCGATAATTGGTGCTGCTGCTGCTGCACCTATTGTAGTTCCATATACAAATTCAAATCTTACTCCATCAGGATTAACATTGTTAGATACTGGAGAAACAGAAACAGAAGCTTGTGCTTGAACTGAAGTATTAGTTAATGTAACTGGAGAATTGTAATTTCTTGTAAAAGCAGCATCGGTCAAAGTAAATTGAATGTCTTTTGAATAAGGACCTGCTACAGTCATTACTTCAGTTGGATTAAGGTATGACCAATTTCCTATTGTAGGATTAGTTGTTGTATTATATACTACATTAAGTTTGTTCTTATGTATAACTGCTCCTGAAGGGGAAGTGATAGTTGCATCTCCAACAGTTTGTCCAACATAAATTGGGGAAGTTGATGGAGCTATTGTTATTGCTAAATCAGCTCTATTTAATAATATATAATGAGGGTTAGAAACGGTATCTCCATAAGCACCAGCATAACTTGCATCTGGAATAAATATATAATCTGCATATTCTCCAGGAATTGCTGAAACATTTGGAATACTGTCTGGATAAACCCACTTAAATGTTCCATTAATTGGACCAGAGGTTGTTATCGCATGAATTTTTGTAGGATCAGTATTTGCTGCTAAATCAATAACTTGTTCTCCATTAATTGCTGTTGAATTGTAGATTTCTTTTAATGTCCATCCGTATTCAGTAATATCTTGAGGAGGGAATATAATAGTTACTGGAGTAGCATTTACAATTTGAGTTCTATCACTACTTAAGAAAGTTATTCCTTCATAGTTAGATACAATTGCTTGGTTGGTTAGATTTAATAATGTTAAAATATCATTATTTGCTAAAGTTACTCCTGCTTTATTTACAAAAACATCATAAGTATCTGGATGTGGAGTTATAGAAGGAACATCTAATCCTGCTTTTTTTAGTTGATATGTGAAACTTTCAGATGCAAAATTTGTAGCAAATGTTGCTGCATCTGTTCCTATGAATCCTGTAAAATCAAAATCTCCAAATGAAGGTACATATGTAAAACTCATTGGATAATTCATTGCAGGGAATAAAACAGCGTCTTTTAACTTCATTGTAAGCATTGGAGCTTTTGTTATGTCAGCAAAAATGATTAAATCATAAGAAACATTGTAGTTTGGTAAGCTTGTTCCAGTTGCTGTTGGAGTAGTAGCAATATTTATAGCTTTATTTGTTCCTACATTTGCATCTGGGAAACTTAAAGATAGAGTAGAAAAATCAATTGCCAAATCATCAACAACTCCATTTCTTGTAACAATTTCTTCTGATAAATTCAGTTTAGTATTATAAGTTACGCTTGATACATTTGCAACTGCAGTTGTTGAGCCATCAAATACTTTATTATTTACATCAATAGAAGAAACATAAATAGGTTTTGGATTAATGGTAATATTTGCAGGTACTATTAGAGTGTTGTAGTTTGGATCATCATTTGATGGGAAAGTAGATTCAAGTTTAATAAGTCTTGCTTGGATTAATGGAGATCCTGATTCTGCTACAAGAGGTTGGTAAGAGTTTGAATCAATATTATTATATAACCATTCAATTCTATAATTAAATCCAACTGGAGCAGGGGTTATTGTTGTATTAACGATGTCAACAAGTCTTGTTCCATAAACTACTGGAAGTGCACTTAGGCTTAAAGTAGGGTCTAAGTTTGCTTTGTTTAATAGTATTGGATGAAGTCCTCTGATAGTATCACCATATGCACCTCCATAAATTGCATCAGGAAGGAATATATAATCTGCATATTCTCCTGGAGCTAATGCTACATTCGGAATACTATCTGGATAAACCCATTTAAATGTTCCGTTTATTGGACCAGAGGTTGTAGTTGCATGAATTTTAGTAAGATCTGCGTTTGCTGCTGCATCAATAACTTGAACTCCACCAACTGCTGTTGCATTAAAGATTTCTTTTAATGTCCATCCATATACAGTCTTATCCTGTGCAGGGAATTCAATAGTAACAAGAGTAGGATTAACATTTTGAGTTCTATCGCTACTTAAGAATTTTAATCCTTCATAGTTATTTATTACTAGTTGGTTATTTATATCTAACATAGTAAGTAAATCCTCATTAGCTAAAGTAACGCCTCCTTTATTTACAAAAACATCATATGTTCCAGGTTGTGGACTTGTTGGTAAAACAGCAACTCCTCCTTGTTTTAATTCATATTTGAAATTCTCAGCTGCGAAATTTGCACCAAAAGTTGTTGCATCTGTGCCAATAAATCCTACAAAATCAAAATCATTAAATGAAGTTCCATCTGAAAAGTTTGTTGGAAAATCAATATCTGAAAATGTAACAGCATCTTTTAATTTCATTGTTAGCATCGGTGCTTTTGTAATATTAGCTAATGTTGCTGAATTATATGAAATATTATAGTTTGGTAAACTTGTTCCTGTTTCCAATGGAGTACCACTAAAATTAACTGTCTTACTATTTCCAGCATTTGCATCTGAGAAGGTTGCTGTTAGCGGAGAAAAGTCTATTGATAAGTCATCTAAAACTCCATTTCTTGTAACTTTAACATCTAATAAATCAGCTAAGGTATTATAAGTAACATTTGCTGTATTTACAACAGCAGTTGTTGTTCCATCATATTCCTTATTGTTTGCTCCAATTAAATCAATCATAATATCTTTTGGAGTAACAGTGATGTTAGCAGGAACTATAATTGAATTATAGTTTGCATCATCAGCTGAAGGAGAAGTTGATACTAATCTTATAAGTCTTGCTTTAATTAATGGAGATCCTGTTTCTGAAACAAGTGGTTGGTATGAGTTAGAATCAACATTATTATATAGCCATTCAATTCTATAATCAAATCCAACTGGTGCTGGTGTGATAGTTGTTCCAACTATATCAACAAGTTTTGTTCCATAAACTACTGGTGTAGCACTTACGGTTAGAGTTGGGTCTAAATTTGCTTTAGTGATATTACCATGTGATAATGCTGTGTTAGGAATTAAATTATAATTAGTTGCTTGAGGTCCGTTTAATAATAATCCTGAAATATTAACATTTTTCAAGTTAGCAACAGATGCATCAGAAAAAGTAGCAGTTCCAATCGTTCTATCTAAATCAATAGCGTCTCCAGCAATAACTCCAGAAAATAATAAATTTGGATCTGTTGTTGTTGTTGCCCAATCAATAGTAGCAGTATTAGTCCCGTCATATTGATGATCAAGAATCTTTATTGCATCTTCTTTTACAGTTATTATCTTTGGCAAGATTCGTGCATTTACTTCAAACTCATGAATCTTATAGTTAAATGCAATACTTGAAACAGTAGCATCAATTCTTATTCCATTAACAATTGCTTTGTTGCCTGTAGTGTTGTACAACCCTACATTTGCACTAGGTGCATAGACATTAGTTATTTCACTAACATAACATCCTGTTTCTCCAGCTACATAACCTGATAAGTTGATAGAACCTAATTCAATTTGATTTCCATCAAGTAAATCGCTTCCATTATAGGTCTTTGTAATAGTATTTCCAGCATTATATGTTGCTGTTAAAAAGGCGTGCTTGATTTCTCCTTTTGTAGATACTAATCTTGCGCCTACAGGATCATAAGATAATTTTGACCATGTAACCGGGGTATAACTTGTTATCGGAACAAGTTGATAGGTTACAGGATCTGTTAGAGTTGCTGAACTAAATTGACTTAAATCTGTAACTTCACAAGTCTTGTTCTTACCTGCATTCTTGTCGCTAAATCTACATGCGGACATAGTCTGAGGATCAAAAGATGTTACATCACATAATGCTACTGGGATCTCTGCTCCTGTAGTAGCATTTACAAGCTTCGCCGTAGAATTCTTCCATTCTAATCCTCCATACTGCGAACCATTATACACTCGGTCTGGGGTTAGATTTAATCGTACTTGAATTTGTGCTAATGCAGTAGTACTGCAAAAAACAACCATAACAAGAACAACCAAGAAAGAAAACATCTTCATGAAGCTATTGTTCTTTAAAGTAATTTTCTCATTCATTTTGTTGATTATTAATTATTAAATATTTTGTTCTTTTAATGTTTATATATTTGGTAAGCGGAAAGAACATTTGCCGCTTTTTTTTCTTGAGCATATGTTCTCATTATTGATCAGGATAGAATTCTGTTTTACTCATAATGATTCATTTTTCTTTATAAATAGACTATATATCTATAATCTTAAACATAAAATTGATTAAATAATTATTATTAGCATTTCAATTATTTTGATTAGAAGTAACTCTTATTTAGATAGTTACCACCAAATAGGTTTAAAAATAAATACTTAATATAAAAATTTAATAACTACATTTTTTATTTTGCAAATATAATATAATAACTAATATCTAACCAAAAAAATTAAAAAAAAAGTACTAACACATAAAAAAAGAAATTCTTAATGGTTTAAATATCCGATATTTCTGCACTCTATTTTATTCATTATATTGCATATTTTTACACATAGAAATAATAATATTTTCCATCAAATTATTCATATTTACTCTATTTTAATACAATACTTTAATCAATTAAGTTAGATATTCTTTCTTTGAAAATAAATCACATTTTCATCATTCTAAAATAATCAAAAGGAAGACAAAAAAGATCGTGCAAAAAAAACTTTTTATTATAACTATTTTTACTATATTTGCATGACAAAATAGAGAAAAATAAGTAGAAGGACTTTGTTATTTAAAGTCTATTATCTTAAAAACACATATTTCCCGTTAAAATAACTTAAAATGAATGATGTGCATCTTTTGGTCAAAAACTCCTTGTTTTAAAAGTTTTAAATAATGATTTAGGAGAATTAATCCTCATTTTAGAATAATAACTCCTCTTTTATTTTTTTACACTTCTTTTAAACTAAATTCAAACTTAAATATTACGCTTGCATTAAGCAAAAATAGTGTAGGTACAAAGAGAAATACTTAAGAAATAAGGTTTATAATTAAACTAAAACCTATTAATTCTACGCTTAAATAAAATTGTCAAAGAAAAGATTATTAATGTGAAGTATCTATTTATTTTTAGATAGTTGTTTGGTTGAGAGTAGTCCACATGCTGCAAGGATATCTTGTCCTTTTGATTGACGAATAGTTGTGGAAAGATTAAAAGACTCTAATTCTTTTTGAAATTCTTCCATCTCTTTAGGTGAAGGTGCTGAAAATGGAAATTCAGGAGTTGAATTATAGTAGATTAGGTTTACCATTGCTTCAAGTCCTCGTAGGAGATAGGATACTTCTTTGGCGTGAGAATAGGTGTCGTTGATGCCTTTTAGGACTATGTATTCGAAGGTTAGTCTCCTTTGTCCGTACCAATTGTACTTTCTGAGTTCGTCACATACTTCTTCAATTGGATATTTATTTTCTAAAGGCATAATTTGGAGTCTTTCCTCGTGAAAAGGATTATGCATTGAGATTGCTAAATGACAAGTTGTTTCATTAATAAATCTTATCATTTGAGGGATGATTCCAGAGGATGAAACAGTAATTCTACGGCTACTTAGGGCAAATCCCCAAGAAGAAGTTAGGATTTCTATGCTCTTAACGACCTCTTCATAGTTGTCAAATGGCTCTCCCATCCCCATGTAAACTATGTTACTAACCTCATCAAACTCATCAATTGAGCGAAGAAAGTTAATTATTTCCCCAGCATCAAGGTTGCGAAGAAATCCCTGCTTGCCTGTGGAGCAAAAGCTACAGTTCATCTTACATCCGACCTGGGTTGAAACACAAAGGGTAAGACGTTTCTTATCTGGGATTAGAACGCTCTCAACAAAGGTATTTTCGCCGTATTGATAAAGGTATTTTATTGTTCCGTCTTCCGAAATTGCTTCCTTAATAGGCTTTTCTATTCCTACTATATAGGTTTCTGAAAGTGATTGACGAGCCTTTAGGGAGAGATTTGTCATTGAATCAATGTCCAAAACCCCCTTATTATATATCCAATCGGCAACTTGTTTTGCGGTAAATTTCGGCAATTTGAGCCCCAAACAAACCTCTTCCAACTCTTTTAGAGTCTTTCCTAACAGTTTTTCTTTCATTTGTATAGCCTTCCTTGATAGGTGTTTCTTTCAATCATTCTTTTTTCAATTAGAGCAACCACTTCTTCATTTCGGATATTTCCCCATCCTTCATGTGCCCTATAGCGAGGAGGAACCTCTCCGGAGAAACGTTCTATAACAATATTAGGGTCTAATTTTTCCAAGAAATCAATAATAAATTCTTTGTATTCTTCAAAGGGAAAGAGCTTAAAGTCCAGTGGGTTTTGCTCATAATCCTTTAATATTGAAGTGTTTTTGAAGAGTTGTAGCTGATGAAACTTCAAGGAGGTTAGTCCAAGTGAGGAAAGGATGTTTGACTGTTCCAGCATCATTGTTGTGGTTTCGCCAGGTAATCCAAAGATTATATGTCCTCCCGTTTTGATTCCTCTTTCAACACTTTGAGTAATTGCCCATTTGGTTTGGGAAAAACTATGCCCTCGATTAATTCTTTCAAGGGTTTTGTCGTAGCAACTTTCTATCCCAAACTCCAACATAATGTAGTGGTTCTTTGAGAGTTCTGCGATATAATCCAACTTTTCTTCATCAACACAGTCGGGTCTTGTCCCAATTACTAATCCAATAATGTTTTCATTGCTCAGGGCTTGAGAATATATTTTCTTAAGTTTATCGAGGCTTGCATAGGTATTGGAGTGTGGTTGAAAATATGCTAAGTACTGATTTGCTTTGGGATATCTTTGGCGATGAAACTCCACCCCTTCTTCAATTTGTTGGGTTATGGACTTATGCGGTTGGCAGTAGGAAGGATTAAAGGCATCATTATCACAGAAAGAGCAACCTCCAATACCTAAGGTTCCATCTCTGTTTGGACATGTAAAGCCTGCATCAATGGAAAGTTTCTGTATTCTTGAGCCAAATATCTTTTTAAAATAGTTTGAATAAGCATTATACGGACGATGTGTTCCCCAAATATATTCTGTCTTTTCCTTGCTCACTTATATTTTTCCTCTGTTTTTTAATACAAAAGTCTAAATCAATCAGACTTGGTTTTAAGATTAATTCTCTTTTTGAGAAAGCAAATCGACAATATGAATTGTCTTAATATTGATTTTATTCAAATCAATGTATGATTGCATGTGTAGTAGGCACGACTGGTCAGTGCTAACAATATATTCTGCACCTTCTGAAAGAGCCTGCTCTACCTTTTTTTGAGCCAAAGCCATAGAGACAGGTTCATTAAACAAGGTGAACATTCCTCCATAGCCACAGCAAAAATTATTTGTGTTATGACTAACTATTTCTAAGCCCTTAACATTTTGAAGAAGAAGTTTAGTTTCCTCAACCAAATTATATTCGTTGAGAGAATGGCAGTTATGATGAATGGAAACCTTGTGAGGAAAATAAGCTCCAACACCTAAGGTTTGGGTAATGTCAACCAAAAACTCTGTTATATCAACAATTTTCTCGTTTATATGTTTGTAGAGATTATGGTTTGAAGTATTATGAAAAAGCTTTCCCATATTATTCTTAACAAAACCAATACAAGAAGTGGAGCAGCCAACAATATAGTTTCTTATCCCAAAATTATTAATAAATTTCTCCCCAATTTCTTTTGCCTCCGACCAGTTTCCGTTATCATATAGAAGTCTTCCACAACAGGTTTGTTCGCTATTGTAAATGATTTTATGACCAAGTCTTTCAAGCAATAGGATTAGGTTTTCTCCGGTTTGAGGAGTAAACTGATCAATGCAACAAGGAATAAAAACTTCTACATCCATTTCTTAATATACTGTCTCAAGCGATTAACTTTTTTTCTTGCTTAGTCGGTTTATTAGTGCAATTAGATAACCAAGAGTTATGAATGCACCTGGAGCTAAAACAAAGATTAGTATTCCGTCGTTATCGCCAATGAATTTTAAATTAAATATTGAACCAGACCCTAACATTTCTCTAACCCCACCCAATATGGTTAGGGCTAAGGTGAAGCCTAAACCCATTCCAATTCCATCAAACATTGAGTTTAAAACAGTATTCTTATTTGCAAATGCTTCCGCTCTTGCCAAAATCAAACAGTTTACAACAATTAGAGGAATATATATACCTAAACTTGCATAAAGTGCAGGAACATAGGCTTCCATTAGTAGTTGTACAATTGTTACGAACGAAGCAATAATGATTACGAAAGCTGGAATACGAACATTATCTGGGATAACATTCTTCAATGCTGCAATAACAACATTAGAACAAATTAGAACAAATGTTGTTGATAAGCCCATTCCCAAACCATTGATTGCGGATGTTGTTGTTGCAAGAGTTGGACACATTCCAATTAAAAGGACAAATATTGGATTTTCCTTTAATATTCCGTTAAATAATATTTTAAATCTATTCATGGTTATTGGGGGATTATTTTTGTTCTTGATATTTCTTAAATGCGTCAAAAGCAGATTTTACTGAAGATAGGAATGCTCTTGAAGAAATTGTTGAGGCAGTAATTGCATCAAAATCTCCTCCGTCTTTCTTAACAATAAAATTATCTTTGGTTGGATTCTTTCCTCTAATGTCTTGACTTCCTTTTGAAGTTTTGAACCAATCATTGATTTTTGAACCTAAGCCAGGAGTTTCGGAGGCAGCCAAAACAGTATAGTTAGAGATGGTTCCTTCTTTATCTAACCCTACCATAACCTCAATTTTGCCTGCATACCCATCATAAGAATAGGTCTTAACGGCAGCTCCAACTAATTCATCACCTTTTTGAGCAGGATAAATAATAAATGCATCTGGTTTACCATCAAGTTTGATTTCAACTTCCTTTCCTATCTCTGCATCCTTAATTGGCAAAACTTCTTGAATTGCATCCTGTTGTTTTTTCAATTGAGCTTTTAGAATTGGTTCTTTTGTCAATGAGAAACTTACTGCCAACACTGCTGAAGCTACAAAGGAAATAAGGCTTAAAGATAATAACATATTTTTTAATGAAGAATCTAACTTTGCCATATTTGTATATTTTTCTTTTATTAAATTAAGTACTAATATCCAAAACGTTTTGGAGAAGATATTTTATCAATAAGAGGTGTTACCGCATTCATAATTAGAATTGCGAACGAGACCCCTTCAGGCATTGGTCCAAAACTTCTGAAAACAATTGTAAGGACTCCACATCCAAAACCAAAAATCAATTGACCCTTGTAGGTTATTGGCGAGGTTACCATATCGGTTGCCATAAATATTGCTCCAAGTAGCATACCTCCTGCTAATAGTTGGTAGGTTGGATGAATAAATTCTGAAGGGTCAACCAACCAAAGTATAAGTGCAAATACTCCAGCTGTTGTCAGATATGAAACAGGAATATGCCAGGTTATAACCTTTCTGAATAACATGATTAATCCTCCAATTATCAATGCAATTGCCGAAACCTCACCCAAACTTCCTCCTGTTGCACCAATAAACATATTCCATAAATTAACTGCCTCACCATTTTTCAAAGCCAATAGAGGAGTTGGACCAGAAAGAGCATCAGTTATTGAAGAACCAAACATAGGTTTTGGAATTGGCCAATCGCTCATTGCAACCTTTGAAGGGAAAGAAATAAAAAGAAATACCCTACCAACCAAGGCTGGGTTAAATGGATTTTTCCCTAATCCTCCATAAGACATCTTTGCAACTCCAATTGCTACCAATGCTCCAATCCCAACTATCCATAAAGGGACATTTGATGGGAGATTGAATGCAAGTAGGACACCAGTAATGATTGCTGAGCCATCAGAAATTGTTGTTTTGGTTTTTAAAATGTATTTTTGAATTAACCACTCAAAACCAACACAAAAAACAACCGAAGCTAAGGTTACAACTAAAGCATCAAAGCCAAAATAATATATACTTACCAATAGGGCTGGTAAAAGTGCAATTATTACAGTCCACATAATTTTCTTTGTGGTTTGATTGCTTTGCACATGAGGTGAACCTGAAACAGTTAGTAATGCCATTTTCAATATTTTTTATTATTTATCTTCTATTCTTTCCTTTGGAATCTAAATAAGACTTGGTGGAACGAATAATTTCTAAGTATTTAATTTTATATTTTAATTCAAAATCTTCTGTCATACAAAAAGTAGTTATGGAAATAACCCGATTAAACATCTTAATAAAGTAGAAAAAACTTGTTGCCTCTTCCTGTCCAACATTAAAATTCGCAATAAACCAAATTGCATCATTTCCATTTATCTTCTCTTTGCCCTCCTTGATTATTGAAAAACCATCAAAGTATTCTGTTAAATCAGCAGAAAGAAAGTTTTTCTCAACAAATTCTTCCAAATCCCCTTCATCCCAACGACTTGGAGTAAATTGTATCTTTTCTTCAAAAACATGCTCTGCTTCTTCATCTAAATCTGACTCAATATCCTCATCTGAATAATTATCAACTATTATTTCTTTGGGAAATGGAGGATATAAAGTAATCTCTCCGTCTTGCCCTTGTTCCAAATCCCATTGGTCAGGGAAAGTTATAACAAAATCATTTAGCTTATCAGTATATATTTCTTTCTCTTCTTGTTGAGCAAAAACATTTGCAGAACAAAAAAACAAAGAAATTAATATAAGTTTGAATGACTTCATTATTAAATTATTTTGAATATTATTTTTGAGCTCTTTGACGGCGCAAATCTCCTATATGATTCTTTGATACCCTAATCAAATCCAACAAAGGTCTTCCTGCTGGACAAGTGTAAAGACATGAACCACACTCAATACAATCCATTGCATAGGTTTTCTCAGTGTCTTCCCAAAGTCGATTTTCAGCTAATTGAGCAATCTTAATTGGTTCTAAGCCCATTGGACAAACAGTAATACATTTTCCGCAACGCAAACAGTTTGTTTCTTCCTTCCTTAAAGATTCTTTTTCTGACATTAGAAGAAGGGCAGAGGTTGTCTTAACAGTTGGTGCAGACAAATCAGAAATGGCTTTTCCCATCATTGGTCCTCCACTAATAACCTTTCCAGTATCTTGAGGCAACCCTCCACAATAATCTATTACAGATTGAATGGGTGTTCCAACCCTAACCAATAAGTTCTTTCTTTCCTTAACATTCTTCCCTGTAAGGGTTAGAATATTCTGAACTAATGGCATATTTTTTTGAACTGCATAGTAAACAGCTTGGGTAGTTCCAATATTATTTACAACACAACCTACCTCTATTGGGAGTTTTCCACTTGGTACCTCACGTTTGGTAAGTGCATAAATAAGTTGCTTTTCTGCTCCTTGAGGATATTTTGTCTTTAATGGAACAATCTCAATACCCTTATAATTCTTTGCTAAATTAGTTAAATTCTTAATCGCCTCTGGTTTGTTTGATTCAACTCCAACCAATGCTTTTTCAACGTTTAATGCCTTTTTCAATATCTCTATCCCTATCAAACATTCCTCTGCCTTTTCTTTCATTAATCTATAATCGGATGTTAGATAAGGTTCACACTCAACTGCATTAATTATTAAATAGTCTGCCTTCTTGCCTTGAGGAAGCATATATTTTATATGTGTTGGAAAGGCTGCACCTCCTAAGCCTACAACTCCCATTTCCTTAATCTTATCAATAATTTGATTGGAGTCAAGCTTGATTTCTCTTATTATTTCTGTTGAAGTATCTATCCCTTCCAACCATTCATCTCCATCAACATCTATATATAGTGCTTGCTTCTTATATCCTGTAAAATCTGTTGCAAAATCTATCTTGGTTATTGTTCCTGAATATGGTGAATGAGTGTTGGCACAAATAAACTGCTCTGCCTTTGCAATAAGCTGTCCTGCCTTAACCTTGTCTCCTTTTTGAACAACTAAGGTTGAAGGAGCTCCCAAATGCTGTGAAACAAAAACAACTGCTTGCTTTGGCAATGGGAAAACTTCTATTGTAGAATCATTGGTTAACTTATTTTCTTGAGGGTGAACTCCACCTTTTTTGAATGTTTTCATGGTTATTTATTGTTTCTGAATTAATTTTGAATAGCTTCTGCTTGTTCTACCACTTGTTTTTCCTTTCTTGTAGGAAAATTAATCTCATGAATGGCTCCTGTTGGACATTCTGGAGCACATTTGCGACAAAGCCTACATTTCTTGAAATCTATATATGCAAGATTATTCTCGATCTTAATTGCATCAAACTCACATACCTTTTCGCATTTGCCACAACCAATACAAGCTACATTACAATTCTTCTTTGCTGGTCCGCCTTTTTCAGTATTTACACAGCTAACAAAAATTCTCCTATTCTTAATTCCTTTTTTCCTCAGTTCAATAATATGTCTTGGGCATTCCTTAACGCAAAGTCCACAAGCAACACATTTTTCTTCATCAACCACTGGTAATCCTGTTTTGGTATCTATCTTAATGGCATCGAAAGCACAAACTCCAACACAATTACCTAAACCTAAGCAACCATTAGGGCAACCTCCTTGAGAAGACATATTAAGATGTGCGTAGAGGCAGTCCTGAACTCCATCATAAACCACCTTTGAAGTTGTATTTACCTTCCCTCCATTACAACGAACAACCGCAATTAATGGATCAGCTTTGCTTGCTTCCAATCCTAATATTTCAGCAATTTCAGCAGCAACCTTATCTCCTCCAACCGGACAACGAAGCCCATCAAGCGAGCCTGCATTTACAATACCCTCTGCAAGTGCACGGCATCCCGTATAACCACAACCACCACAATTTGCACCAGGAAGTTTGTCAGCAATTAAATCAATTCGAGGATCTTCCACAACCTTAAATTTTTGAGCTACAAAATAGAGGATAACAGCAGCTATACCACCTGTTAATACTAAGACCAAAACAGAGTAAATAATAATTGACATAATAATTTAAACTTAGTTTTCTTTAAAATTACAACCTACAAAAGTACGATAAAAAAACAATATCAGTAAATTTTTGCTTCAAAAAGGTACTTTACATAGCCTAAATTATCTATTTATAGATATTTCCATCAGTTTTTTAACTCAATAAATCTGCAAACAAAGTTTGGCAAAAAATAAGTCCTATCTTTATAAAATTTTCTCTGACATAAATTAATTTATTTCAGAGATAATTTTTATTAAGTCTTATTTAATTTTTCTGTCTTTGAAATAAATTGAAAACATATGGAATTTTCTTGTACTTACGTAAAGCTTTTATTTTGGAGATTGTGGTTGGAGTAAAAAATAACAAAAAAAGACCTATTGAGCAAAAAGTTAACTAAAGATTTTTTATTCTTCCAACAGCACTATGGCATTGTCTTGAGAAAAAATCCTTATATAAATATTTTACAATCATTGTTTGAATAGATTTATACTTCGTTTAGTAAGAAAAAACTTGTTTAGTATCATCAATTTGAGGAGTGCGGGTTAATACATCTAGCATAACAGATACATATCAACGCACAACAGAATCAATTTAAGTATTTTTTTGCTGCATCTTTCCTTAGATTCTTATTTACATTAATACCTACTATTAAATAAAGAATTTATTTAATTATTAAATCATTGTCTTTCAGCTAATATACATTGATACTTACTATTTTTTTTATTAATTTTCTTGCATAAATCAATAAAATAATGTATTATTGAACCCTCAATTATAATACTCTGATAAGCATAGATGTTAGGAAAAATATAGAACAATAAAACAATTAACATAATAATTAACCCTGAACTTTAAGCTTTTTTCTTAAAGTTCTTTTAAAAAAGGAGGTTCATCTATGAACGAAATCCAATCAAGTAATTGCTGCGAAAATAATAATCTCAGCAAATTAGAGCAGATTGAGAGTGTGATTGATTTGTATAAGGCTAAACCAAGCAATTTAATCCAAATCCTTCATGCTTCTCAACAAATTTATGGCTACTTGCCTCTTGAAATTCAAGAATTCATTGCTTCAAAAATGAAAATGCCAGTAAGCGAAATTTCAGGTGTTGTTTCTTTCTATTCTTTTTTCTCCACTAAACCAAGGGGCGAACATACAATTTTAGTTTGTATGGGAACGGCTTGCTATGTTAGGGGAGGTAAAAAATTGGTTGACGAGTTGCAAAAACAACTTGCAATTGAAATTGGAGACACTACTGAAGATGGAAAATTCACTTTAGAGATAGCAAGATGTATTGGAGCATGTGGCTTAGCTCCTGCAATGATGATTGACAAAACAGTTTACAAGTCAGTCAACCCAAACAAACTTAAGTCCATTTTAGCTAAATATTAAAAAAGGAGGAATAGGATATGAAAAAAATTACTACACTCAAACAGCTAAATGATATTAAGGAAAAGTATTTGGCTGAAAATGAAAAATATAAATTTAATGTATTGGTTTGTGGAGGTGGTGGATGTGTGTCTTCCAATTGTCAGGAAGTGGATGATGCCATTAGAAGCGAACTAAGTATTTTAGGTCTTAATGATAAAGTAAATGTAATTCAAACTGGTTGTATGGGCATTTGTGCTGTAGGACCAGTTGTGTTAATTCTTCCTCAAAGAATATTCTACACTCAACTAACTCCAAAAAAGGCGAAAGATATTGTTAATCGCCATATTGTTAATGGAGAGGTTTGTGAGGAATATACCTTCTTTGACAAGTCTTTACAACGTTATGTTCCATGCATTGACGACATTGAATTCTTTAAGCTTCAAACAAAACTTGTTTTGGAAAACTGTGGAGCAATTGAATTTGGAAATATTGATGCTTACATTGCTAAAGATGGTTATGTTGCTGCAGCTAATGCAATATTAAGTAAGGACCCTGAAAAAGTTATTGTTGAGGTTGAAAAATCAGGTCTTAGAGGTAGAGGTGGTGCTGGTTTCTTAACGGGAGTTAAGTTAAGAAGTGGATACATGCAAAAGAGCGATATAAAATACATGGTTTGTAATGCCGATGAAGGAGACCCTGGTGCTTTTATGGACAGAAGCGTTATTGAAGGTGATCCTCATTCAGTAATTGAAGGTATGATTTTGAGTGCTTTTGGCATTGGAGCTTCTCAAGGTTATGTTTATATTCGTGCTGAGTACCCAATTGCCATTGATCGTTTGAAAGAAGCCCTCAACCAAGCCAGAGAATATGGTTTATTGGGAGAAAATCTTTTTGGAACAGATTATTGTTTTGATTTGGATATAAGAATTGGAGCAGGTGCTTTTGTTTGTGGAGAAGAAACTGCACTTCTTGCTTCAATTGAAGGTAAGAGAGGTGAACCAAAACAAAAACCTCCATTCCCATTCCAAAAAGGGTTATTTAATTGCCCAACAATTATAAATAATGTTGAAACCTTAGCCAATATTCCAAAGATTGTTCGTAATGGAGGTCAATGGTATGCAGGATTTGGATTGCCAAATGCAACTGGAACAAAAGTTTTTGCTTTGGCAGGAGATGTTGTAAATACTGGAATTATTGAAGTTCCAATTGGTACTACCATTGGAAGTATTATTTATAGTATTGGTGGAGGTATTCCAAACAAGAAACAATTTAAGGCTGCTCAAATTGGAGGTCCTTCTGGAGGTTGCGTAACAAAAGAAAACCTAAATACTCCAGCCGATTATGATTCATTAAATAAGATTGGAGCCATTATGGGTTCTGGAGGTCTTATTGTTATGAATGAAGATACTTGCATGGTTGATACTGCTCGTTTCTTTATGGATTTTATTCGTGATGAGTCTTGTGGTAAATGTGTTGCATGTAGGGTTGGAACAAAGAGAATGCTTGAAATTCTTGAAAGAATAACTCAAGGGGAAGGCAAAAAAGGAGATATTGAACTACTGGAAGAAATTGGAGAAACAATTAAACTAACTGCCATGTGTGGCTTAGGTCAAACTGCTCCTAATCCAATTCTTTCTACAATTCGTTTCTTTAGAAATGAATATGAAGAACATATTAATAAAAAATATTGTCGTGCGGGTGTTTGTTCTGCAATGTTTACTTCTCCTTGCGAAAACACTTGTCCTGCAAATATCAATATTTCTGGATATGTTTCATTGATTGCTGCAGGAAGATTCCAAGATGCTTATAATTTAATTATGCAAGAAAATCCATTCCCAGCTGTTTGCGGAAGAATTTGTACTCGTCCTTGTGAGTCTAAATGTAGAAGAAGAACTGTTGATGAAGCAATTGCAATTAGGGATTTAAAACGTTTTGTCGTTGATTATGCTTTCAAGAACGAAATGCCTTGGAAGGTTCAAATGACATTCCCTAAAAAGAAAGACATGAAGGTTGCAGTTATTGGTGCTGGTGCATCAGGATTAACTTGTGCTCACTATTTGGTAAATATTGGTTATGATGTTGATGTTTATGAATCAGAACCAAAAGCAGGTGGAGTATTGGCCTATGGTATTCCTGAATATCGTTTACCAAAAGATATTCTTCAACATGAAATTTCATTAATTGAAGAGCAAGGAGTTAATATTATTCTAAATACTGAAATTGGAAAAGATATTTCTTTTAAACAATTAAGAGAAGATTATCAAGCAATTTATATTTCAACAGGAACTCAATTCCCTCAAAAAATTAATATTAAAGGCGAAAACCTAAATGGAGTTATTCATGGCATTACTTTCCTTAAACAAATCCATTTTGAACCTAATTTCAGACTTAGTGGAACTGTTGCAATTATTGGTGGAGGAAATACAGCCATTGACTCTGCAAGAACAGCTTTGAGAATTGGTGCAGAAAAGGTTATAGTTGTTTATCGTAGAACAATTGACCAAATGCCTGCTTACTATGAAGAAATTGTTGAAGCTCAAGAAGAAGGTATTGAAATTATGGAATTGGTTGCTCCTGTTCAATTTGTTGATGATGGCAATGGAAGAGTTAAAGCAATTGAATGCATTAGAATGGAATTATCTGACTTTGATTCAACAGGCAGAAGAAAATCTGTTGAAGTTAAAGGCTCTAATTTTATGTTAGATGTTGATTATGTTATTCCTGCAGTTAGTCAATATGCCGATTTACCTTTCATTGGTAAAAACGAAATTGGTCAAACAAAATGGGGAACATTTGTTACTAATCCAGAGAATATGATGACTACAATGGAAGGAGTTTTTGCCGGAGGAGATATTGTTAGAGGTCCTGAAGATGTAATCAATGCAATTGCTGATGGCAAAAAGGCTGCAAGCACAATTGATTTGTATTTGGGAGGAAATGGATTATTAAACAAAGGACAAAAAATTGAAATTCCTAAAGTTTATGATGAAGATGAAATTGTTTATCATAAACAATTTGAAAAAGATATGTTGCCTCCTAATCAAAGGAAGAAAACATTTGAAGAAGTAGTTTTAGGTTTCCATAAATTAAATGCAATTGCAGAATCTATGCGTTGCTTACATTGTGAAAGGAGATAAAGAAATGGCAAAATTAACAATTAACAATAAGGTTATTACAGCTTCAGAAGATACTACAATCTTACAAGCTGCAAAAGAAAATGGCATTATCATTCCAAATCTTTGCTATTTGGAAGGAATTCATGAGTTTGGCTCATGCAGGATTTGCTCCGTTGAAGTTGTTGGAGCAAAAACCCTAATGGTTGCTTGCATGACAAAGGTTAAAGATGGAATGGTTGTACACACTAATTCATCAAAGGTTATTAAAGCGAGAAAAGTTCTTTATGAGCTTATGCTTTCTGATCACTCCAAAGCTTGTTTAAGTTGCAACCGTAATTTGACTTGTGAGCTTCAGAAACTTGGAGAAACTCTTGGAGTTGGAGAAAATAGATTTGAAACGACTTCTTGTAGAAATGAAATAGATAAGTCAATTTCAATCACAAGAGATCTATCTAAATGTATTCTTTGTAGAAGATGTGTAACAGCTTGTAATCAAGTGCAAGGAGTTGGAATTCTTAACGCTCAAAACAGAGGGTTTGATACTACAATTTCACCTTCAATGGATTTACCAATTGGGGATGTTAAATGTGCTTTCTGTGGTCAATGCACTGTTGTTTGTCCAACTGGAGCATTAAAAGAAACTGATTCAACAGAAATAGTTTGGGAAGCTATTAATAATCCTAATCAAAGAGTTGTTTTTCAAACTGCACCTGCAGTTAGAGTTGCCCTTGGAGAAATGTTTGGATACCCTGTTGGAACGTCAGTTACAGGTAAAATGGCTGCAGCAATAAGAGCTTTAGGTGTTGATGATGTTTTTGATACCGATTGGGCTGCAGACCTTACCATTATGGAAGAAGGGATGGAATTTTTGCATAGAGTTACAGATGTTCTTGCTGGTAAAAAAGCAACCTTGCCAATGATAACAAGTTGTTCTCCAGGTTGGATAAAATATGTTGAAAGCTATTATCCTGAACAAATTCCTAATCTCTCTTCTTGTAAGTCTCCTCACATGATGTTGGGAGCTTTAGCAAAATCATTCTATGCAGAACAAAAAGGTTTGGATGCTAAGAAAATGTTTGTTGTTTCTGTTATGCCTTGCACTGCAAAGAAATTTGAATGCACTAGGTCAGAAATGCAGAATGATGGTTTGAAGAATGTTGATGCAGTTATAACAACTCGTGAATTAGGTTCAATGATTAAACAAGCAGGTATTGATTTTGAAAATCTCCCGGATGAAAAATTTGATGAACCAATGGGATTCTCAACTGGTGCTGCTGATATATTTGGATTAACTGGTGGAGTTATGGAAGCTGCTCTTAGAACTGTTTATGCTTTACTAATGGGCAAAAACCTTCCTTTCGAAAATCTTCACGTTACTCCTATTGTTGGTCTTAGCCAAGTTAAAGAAGCATCTATTAAATTAGAAGGGGTACTTCCTCAATACAAACAATTTGAAGGTTTAGTAGTGAAAATTGCCGTTACAAGTGGATTGGCAGGTGCTAAACTTTTGATGGAACAAATCAAAAATGGCACTTCTCCATATCATTTTATTGAAGTAATGGGATGTCCAGGAGGTTGTATAACTGGAGGAGGTCAACCAAGAAGTCATGATCCAAAAGTTAAAGAAAAAAGAATGAGTATTTTATATGCTGAAGACGAAAATAAACATTTGCGTCAATCACATGAAAATCCTTCTATTCAAAAATTCTATGATCTTTGGGGTTCACCTGGTTGCTACAAATCTCATGAGTATTTACATACATATTATGTAGATAGAAGCGGAAGAAACAACTAATCAAAAAATTCATTAGCAAAAAGGGATTCGTTGATTGAATCCCTTTCATGCTTTACTTACCTTTAATTATCTATTTAGGCTTAATGGACATTTTTAATGGTTTTTATTTATCCACTTTTGTTATTCTTTTGGTAGATACCTCCCCTAGTTCTTCAACTTTGGTTATCTTAAAATGCTATAGTAATCCTTCTAGTAAAAAATAACTTATAAATGCCTTTTCAAATTCCATTTTTTAGCAATTATAAAACTAATCTCCAAATATTTAATCTGAGCCATTAAAATCTCTTTTAATGCATCAAAACTTACTGTACTATAATATGAAGAAAGAATATCTTATATCGATAATCTTTCCTTTAATAAATTGTAGCCTGTTTGACTTGCCTTTAATTCATAGTTATTTTTGAGTTTTATCTTAAACTGATTTTTCTTGTAATTATGTATGCTACTTATAAAATCTACATTTACGATGTAACTGCGATGTATTCTTACGAATTGTTTTGGTGGAAGATTTTTTTCAAAATGCTTCATTGTTTGCTCTTTTAGGTAAACATTTTCTTTAGAATATATTGAAACATAATCTCCATTTGATTGCATAAACATAACATCTTTTATCATTATCACGTCAAGCTTTTGCCCTGTTTTAACACTTATTCTTTCTATATATTCTTCTTCATTAGTTAAATCTTTTTCTTCAATACTATCTTTTTCTTCTTTTAAATTTTCTCTTTGAGTTTCGTATTGTTCTTCTTGACTAGGAAAGACTTTGTTTAATAGAAGTTGAAGAAGGAAGACAAAGAGTCCGAAACTTAGAATTGTAATGCTAAAAAGGAATAATAGGTTTTCTTTTGTAAGAAGTCTTAATAGCAATGAAACAACTACTGACCATATAATAAGAAAACCTATTGTTATGAATATAGTGTGCTTATTTTGAAACATCTATTTCTATTTTAATTCTTAATTTCTATTCCTCCAAAAACGCAAGCACCATTTATTATTAACTTTTTAGTTGAGGATGTTTCTCCTTCTGTATAGAATCTTGAATCTTTTGTTCCTCCTAATATATTGGTTGTATTAATAGATATTTCCCAATTGGAAGGAACATAAATTTCAACTCCTCCAAATACAACATTTACTTCAATTATCGTTTCTCCTTCTTCAATATCTGTTTTACGAAGATCTAATACAGCTCCTCCAAATATTGTATTTATTTCTGTACCCTTAAACAAAGGAGTAATAACTATATTTTTTGAAGAACTGAAGATTACATCCATTCCTGAAAAGAGTTTATTATTTCTAAAGTATTCAGAAAATTCATATTCTTTATCTGTATATTTTTTCTTTGGTTTTGAAACTACTTTTGAAATGATTGCAATTCCAAACAAAATAAATAGGATAGGAAGAATTGTGTTTTCGAGTGTTAGGTTTTCAAATGGAAATGTAATTAAATTAGGATAAAAGGTAGAAACCTTTGGTACTAAGAAAATTAATGATATTAATACTCCTAAAAATCCCCAAAAGAAATGTTTTCTGAAAATCCAATAAAGTGAGAGTAATAGTAGAAGCATAGGAAATGTTATTACTATTTCTATTATTGATTTCTCAATATAGCCTAAATTATTTAGAAGGTAAATTAATCCTCCGCTTATTAGGATTATTCCTACATATATTCCAAAACTGGAATTTGATTTAGATTTTTTTTGTTCTTTCATGGCTTTATATTTTTTTGGCAAAGATATTGATTTATTGATGAAAGGAACAAGTAAAAAACGACGAAAGTAACCTATTTATACGATGAGATTATTCGTTTTATCGACTAATTAATAAAAAAGGGATCCAAAAATGAATCCCTTTTAAAGTTTATTTAACGATTATCAACTATTATTTCTAAAAAATTCAGTTAGTTCTAATTTTCTTTCTTTGGAAATTGCGTTCCATTTAATTCCTTCTATTGCTCCTTCTACTGAGTATAGAAGGTTTATGCAGGTATTTGGATCTTTTGATTTTAACTTCTTAAACGCTTGTTCGGTGCCTAAATGTACTAAGGTTTCATAGGAATCTATTCCAACCTCATTTAGTTTTCGAGCAGTTTCCTTTCCAATATTTAGTACTTTGGTTAAATCATCTTCCATAGAAAGTTATTATTGCTATTCTTCGTCTTTTGTTGCTTCTTCGTATGCTTTCAACAATGCGTTTTGAACATCTGTTGGTACTTGTTGATATTCTTTATATTTCATGGAGTACCATCCTCGTCCAGAGGTTAGTGATGATAATGAGGTTGAGTAGCGATACATTTCAGCAAGGGGAACTTGTGCTTTGATGATTTGATTTCTTCCTTCAGAGTCCATTCCCATTACTATTGCTCTTCTTCCTTGTAGGTCGGTCATAACTCCTCCCATCATATCGCCAGGTACTTCTACTTCCATGTCGTATATCGGTTCAAGGATTTTTGGTCCTGCATTTTTGAAGGCTTCTCTAAATGCGTTTCTTCCTGCTAACTTAAATGCCATTTCGTTGGAGTCAACTGGGTGCATCTTTCCGTCAAATACATTAACGACTATATCTCTTGCGTAAGAACCTGTTAGTGGTCCTTCTTCCATCTTTTCCATTATACCTTTAAGGATGGCTGGCATAAAACGAGCATCGATTGCTCCTCCTACGATACAGTTATTGAAGACTAGCTTTCCTCCCCATGGGAGTTCGTGTGTTTCTGTTCCTCTTATAGGATATTTTGTTTGGTTGGACATTCCGTCAAAGTAAGGTTCAATTAAAAGATATACTTCACCGAATTGTCCTGCTCCTCCTGATTGTTTCTTATGGCGGTAGGAGGCTTCTGCACTTTTTGTTATGGTTTCACGATATGGGATTTTTGGTGCAAGGAATTCTATTGCTATTTTGTGTTGGTTGTCAAAATACCACTTTAAGGTGTTTATATGCAACTCTCCCATTCCTTTGATTATGGTTTGTTTTAGTTCTCTTGAAAGTTCTACTCTCATGGAACGGTCATGTTGGCAAAACTCATTTATTAATGCTCCTACCTTTTCGTCATCGGTGTTTTCGAGTGCTCGTACTGCAGTGGAATATATTGGTAGTGGGAATTCGATTGGTGATACTGTGTCGGAAGCATTTTTTGGTGAGTTGAGGGTTGTGTTGGTTTTGGCATCCTTTAGCTTTATTGTGGTTATGATGTCTCCTGCTAAGGCTTTGTCTAATTTTGTTCTAGTCTTGCCTGAGTTTGCAAAGATTTGAGATATTCTTTCTTTAGCTTGGTTCTTTGAATTTAAAACGTCCATTCCTTCTACTACCTCTCCAGACATTACTTTCATAAAGGCAACTTCTCCCAAATGCTGTTCGTTGGAGGTTTTGAAGACAAAGAGTGAGGTTGGTTTTGTTGCATCATACGATACTTTATTGCCGTTTGTTAGTGTTTTTACACTAACTGCTTCATTTGGGCTTGGAACATTGTTTGATATGAATTCGAGCATTCGTCCTACGCCTATGTTTTCTCGTGAAGAGCAGCAAAGTACTGGGAATACGCTTCTGGATGCTAATCCTAATTTTAAGCCTCTTCTTACTTCTTCTATGCTTAGGTCTCCTTGGTCAAAGTATTTTTCCATTAGGTCGTCTGCTCCTGCTGCTGCGTTCTCAACTAAGGTTAGGGAGAGTTCGTCTGCTTTTGCTTTCTCGCCTTCTGGAATATCAAGAATCTCAGGCTTGCCACCTCCCTTTGGATATTTATACATTTTTTTGGTAACTAAATCAACAAAGGAGTCAAAGCCTACACCAGCATTCACAGGATACTGAACAATAGTTATCTTCTCGCCAAAGAAAGATTTCATCTCCTTAATCTTTTCATCAAAATTAGCTTTCTCAGCATCAAGCTGATTCATGGCAAACATAATTGGAATATGAAGTTTGTCTGTGTGCTTGAAAGCAAGCTCAGTCCCTACCTCAATTCCTATCTGTGAATTGATAACAACTACTGCTGTTTCAACAACATTCAAAGCCCCAACTAATTCTCCCTGAAAGTCAGAAAAGCCAGGTACATCTATAATGTTAATTTTCGTTGTGTTATATTCAGCAAACAGGGCTGTGGCAACAACAGAGTTCCTGCGGTCAATTTCTATTTCTCTGTAATCGGAAATGGTGTTCTTTTCCTCAACACTTCCTCGGCGATTGATTATGCCCGCCTCAAATGCCATTGCTTCGGCAAGGGTTGTCTTGCCGCTCTTAGCCCCTCCTACCAAGGCTATGTTCTTGATCTCTGATGTTTGATATACTTTCATATAGTTCAAATAAGGTTTTATGTTAATATATTAGTATTTATTTTCTCGTAAACAAGGAGGCAAAGATATAAAATTGATTCTTAGTGGCAAAGAATTTTGAGGGAAAATGTTGAAAAAAAGTTTTCTTGACCACAAAGGGCTTATAAACACAGCCTAAGTGCCTAAGAATATACCCAAATGAAGGATGGTGTTGGTGTTCTTGCTCCTGAGTATGTAGAGAAAGGGACGGCTTAGGATATGATGCTCTGTTTTGGTGTTGGAACGGAGCTTGGTGTCGATGTCGGTTTCTTCATGCTCAAGCATGGCTCGTGTGGGCATAAGGAAACTGACTCTGGTGGTGAGCAAACAGGATTTCCTCTCATGGGGGGTGTGGTTGTTGATGGTGGGGAAATGGAGGCTGAAGATGGTGCTTTGCTTGAGCTCGGGTAGACTTATCCTGAGGACTTGATAGCTGAGCTTCTCCACAATTTCCTTATATTTGCTCTCGGTGAAGGTTTGGGCAAAGGTTTTTATGTCCTTATCCATCGGCTCCAGTATCATGAGGGAGTAGTTTTCATTGCCCACTGGTATGTCTAAACAGAGTTCTGTTTCGCTACGAAAGAAACCAAAGCGTGAGGAGATTTCATAAAAATTCATCTGCCTTTGGCTTGAGTCCATTAGGGTGAAGTTGGATTGTATGGGATTTAGCATTCCTTCATAGGGGAATGGGATTTGGAGTTCTTGAACAAGGTCTGAATAGGGCGAGGTTTTGCTTGGTTGGACTTGGGTGCTTTCTTTTATTGTGGAGTCTATGTCGGAGACTAAGGAGAGTAGGTCTGAAATATTTTGCACAAAGGCTTGGGAATCAGAGATGCTATAGTGTTGTTCAAGGACTCTTTGGTAGGTTGTGTCGGTTAGGGTGTAGAGGTTTTGGAGAAAGCCTAAGGTTGAGTAGGAGAAGGGAAAGATTGTGTCGGTTGAGGTGTAGATTTGGTTGAGCAAATGAAAGCTTAGGGAGTTGGTGATTCGTAGTAGCTGAACCTGGTCTGCTGAAAATCTTTCTGAGGGCGTTCCCAAATGCTTTGGGGCTGAGATTGATACGCCATAGTCCTCTGGCTTGGAACCCTTGCCACAGGACAAAAAGACCAAAGCTAAACATAATAGGACTAAGCCAAATTTTGAGCTTCTCAAGACTGAAAATTATTTAATTAAATTTGATGCAAAAATAATATAATTTCGTTTCTTTGCAAAATAATTCTTTTACAAGAAGTTTAAGGTTGAAGGTTTAAAGTTTAGGGTTGAAGGTTTAGGGTTTAAGGTTTAAACTTGTCAGGCGAAGCTTAAACCTTAAACTTTCAACCTTAAACATATTTATATCAACCTTAAACATATTTATATTAACTTTAAACCTTAAACATTAAACCATAAACATTTATTTATGAAAGATAATGACAAAAGGATTAGGGATGCTTTTAGTTGGGCTAAGGCTTATTGTAGTAAGCAGGAACGCTCTCATAGGCAGGTTGTTAATGGACTTTTGAAAAGGGGGCTTGAGCCTTGGGAGGCTGAGGATGTGCTTGCGGAGCTTATCTCTGAAAACTATGTGAGTGAGTCTCGTTTTGCTCAGCTCTATGCCAAAAGTAAGTTTAATCAGAACCAATGGGGGAGAAAGAAAATCCAACATGAGCTAAGGCTAATGGGGCTGTCGGAAAGCAATATACAATTGGGCTTAGACCAAATCCCAGAGCATGAGTACAAAGCCCTATTGGAAAAGCTATGCCTTAGGAAGATGCAAAGTCTTGGAAAACAAGAGCCAAGCTCCATCAAACAGAAAACAATCGCCTTCCTATTGTCCAAAGGCTTTGAGTATGAAGAGATTGTTTCTGTCTATTTATCATTGGTTTAAGGTTGAAGGTTTATTTTTTAGGGTTGAAGGTTTAGGGTTTAAGGTTTAAACTTGTCAGGCGAAGCTTAAACCCTAAACCTTAAACTTTCAACATCTTTTAAAAAGGGTTAGTGGTGGGTAGAAAAAATCGAGACTAAGTCTAATTTTATTTTAACTCAGTCTAATTTTGCTCAGACTCAGTTAAAAAACGCAAATGACTGAGTTAAACCTATGTTTTTGTCCGTTTTCTTAGTTTCCCCATAAGTTTGCAAAGGCTGTAAATAGTTGATTACTATGCCATTACCATAGGACAAAGGGGAATTTTTTCCTAACTGAGTCTCCTTGTTTTTTAACTGAACCTGAGCTTTTTTAGACTCAGTCTAAAGACAAGCAGACTCAGTCTAAAAACGAGGAGACTCAGTCTAAAGACGAGGAGACTTAGTCTAATGATTATTGCTTAGTGGTTAATGGTTATTTGATTAAGTATTAATCATTTAGAACTAAGCATTAATTAAATTCAACTTAGTTTTAAGAAAAAATTTCCAAAAAATTTGGATTTTGGATTTTGTTTGCTTATATTTGCAAAGTGTTTGATTCTAAGCAAACACTAATGAAATATATTATTAACCAAAATCTTTGTATTATGCTGTGGCTAACAAAAATTATCAAAAAGATTTCTACCGGTTTAAATCCAGGTATGAAGTTTTTGCCGGCACTTGTTCGTCAGCCAAACATGACTAAGAACGAGGTGGAGCAGGAGATTGCTGATTTATCTTCACTTTCTCCTGGTGATGTTTCCAATGTCTTCAAGAACTTTGGACGTGTTCTTGGCAAGAGTGCACAAAACGGCAGGAGCGTTGAGACTGAGATTGGTATATTCCAAATTCAACTCAAGGTTACTTCCGCTAACACTTTGGAAGAACTAACTGTGGACAATGTTTTGAAGGTAAACATTCGCTACATCCCTTCAAAGGAAGTTCAGAAATCCTACAAGAAGGAGAACAATCAACTTATGTTTGTGGACGTTACTCCTTCGGGACATCAGGAAAAGACTCCTGAAGAAGACCCTATGCTTCCTTAAAATTAAACTTAGTTTAATTACCCGAAAACTCTTTCTGATTTTTGTCAGAAAGAGTTTTTGTGTTATCTTTGCACATCTAAAATTTTGGAAAAGAAGATGAAGAAAATTGAAATGGTAGATCTTAGGGGTCAGTATTTGAGGCATAGGAAAGAGATTGACTCTGCCATAAAGGAGGTGATTGATAATACTGCTTTTATTAATGGCTCACATGTTGAGGCTTTTTCCGAAAATCTCAAAACCTATCTTGGGGTTTCACATGTTGTGCCATGTGCTAATGGGACTGATGCTCTTCAGGTTGCTCTTATGGCTCTTGGTCTTAAGGCTGGGGATGAGGTTATTGTGCCATCCTTTACCTTTATTGCATCGGCGGAGGTTATTGGACTCTTGGGCTTACGTCCTGTTTTGGTGGATGTTGACTATGATAGCTTCAACGTTACTGCCAAAAACATTGAACAAGCCATTACCGTAAACACACGTGCCATCATACCTGTTCATCTCTTTGGTCAGGCAGCACCGATGGAGGAAATTATGGCTTTGGCTAAGAAATACGACCTTTGGGTTGTTGAGGACAATGCTCAGGCTTTGGGTGCTGAATATGTGTTTGATTCTGGCAAGAGACAGTTTCTTGGCACCATAGGTCATATTGGATGTACTTCCTTTTTCCCTTCCAAGAATTTGGGTTGTTATGGCGATGGTGGAGCTTTGTTTACCAACGATGAGGCTTTGGCTAAGCGCATAAAGATGATATGTAATCATGGTTCGAGTGTGAAATATCATCATGAGGTTTTGGGCGTTAATTCCCGATTAGACACTCTTCAAGCCGCCATTCTCAATGTAAAACTTCAACATCTTTCCACCTACAACAAGCTTAGGTATGAGGCAGCACAAAGATACTCCTATTCCTTTAGGGATATCTCTGAGCTTATCACGCCTAAGGAATTTTCCTATTCAACCCATGTCTATCATCAATACACCCTAAAGGTTCAAGGCGAAAAAAGGGATGAGCTTAAGGAATATCTCTCCTCATGTGGCATACCCTCAATGGTTTATTATCCAATACCACTTCATCGTCAACAGGCTTTCCTTCAGATAGCTCATCAAAGTGGAGATATGGTTCAGTCGGAGCGTCTTTGCAAGGAGGTTCTCTCTCTTCCCATGCACACTGAGCTTGACCTTAGTAAGATAGCATTTATAATAAGTAAAATCCTAAATTTCTATGGCAAATAAAGACATAACCATACTCGTAACCGGTGGGCTTGGCTACATAGGGAGTCACACCACAGTTGCCCTTCAAGAAAAAGGCTATAAGGTTTTGATAGCCGACAATTTGTCCAACTCTACCCGTGATACAATTGACCGTATTGAGAAAATAACAGGACTTAGGCCCGATTTTGTGGAGCTTGACCTTAGCCATAGAGAGTCTTGTCGTGCATTTTTTGAGTCCCATAATAATATAGAAGGGATTATTAACTTTGCAGCATATAAAGCCGTTGGAGAGAGTTGCCTTAACCCTGTGGAGTATTACCAAAACAATATTGGGATACTACTTAACCTTTTGGAGAACATGACTAAGCATGGCATAAAGCACCTTGTCCATTCTTCCTCTTGCACTGTTTATGGTGAGCCTGACTCCCTTCCCATCAAGGAGCTTTCTCCTATCAAGAAAGCTGAGTCTCCTTACGGCAACACTAAGCAAATGGCAGAGGAGATACTCCATTTCACCACTCAAACCAAGCCCATTAATGCCATAGCCTTAAGATATTTCAATCCAATTGGGGCTCATGAGAGTGCGATTATAGGAGAATTACCTAACGGAGTACCTAATAACCTTATGCCTTTCATTACTCAAACTGCAATTGGGAAACGCAAGGAGCTAACGGTATTTGGCAACGATTACCCTACCCCTGACGGCACTTGCATTAGGGATTATATTCATGTGATGGACCTTGCTGAGGCTCATGTTATCTCACTTGACAGGCTATTTGGGGGCAAGAACAAGCAGGCTTTGGAATATTTCAATATAGGTACGGGCAATGGTTATTCGGTTTTGGAAGTTATTAATAGCTTTGAGAAAACCAGCACTCAGAAGCTACCTTATATCATTGGACCAAGGCGTCAGGGAGATATAATTCAGATTTGGGCTGACACAAGCCTGGCTAATGAGGAGCTGGGTTGGACTGCTAAACGTACGCTTGACCAAATGACCCATAGCGCTTGGCTTTGGGAAAAGGAACTTTCGAGTAAAGGTTAGTAGTTAGTGGTTAATGGTTATTTATTTGGGGTTTATTTTCTTTTATCTAAGGTTACGCTCACTCCATATAGCTTTCCTCCCAATGGGGGATTAAGTTTTGTTACCTTAACCTTACAGTATTCCATTTGGGGGAAGTCCCTCATTAGAGTGTCTAAGATTCTTCGCGATATGTTTTCCAATAAATGCGATGGGGTTTCGAATAAATGTTTAATGGTTTGGTAAACGCTCAAGTAGTTAACGGTATCTTGTATTGAGTCGGTTTCCTCTGCCAAGGAGGATGGGAATTCGAACAATAGGTCTACCCTAAAATGTGTTCCGATTATCTGTTCTTGTGCAAAGCATCCGTGAAAAGCATAGAAGCTCATGTCTTCCAATTCTATAATAGCCATTCTTTGTGATTTTTCTAAGTTTAATAAAAGTAGGACTTAGTATGCTGAGGAGAACTGTTTGAGAAATCGCAGGTCGTTTTCGAAATATAATCTTAAGTCTTTGACTTGGTATTTCAACATGGCAATTCTTTCTATTCCCATTCCAAATGCAAATCCAGAGTATACCTTTGGGTCTATATTGGAAGCCTCCAAAACATTTGGGTCAACCATTCCACATCCCATAATTTCGAGCCATCCTGTTCCTTTACAGATATTACATCCTTTACCTCCACATAAATTACATGAGATATCCATTTCTGCTGATGGTTCAGTGAATGGGAAATAAGAAGGACGAAGTCTTATCTGTGTGCTTTCGCCAAACATTTCTTTAGCAAAGTATAATAGATTTTGTTTAAGGTCTGCAAACGATACGCCTTTGTCTACATATAACCCTTCGACTTGGTGGAATATGCAGTGTGCTCTTGCCGATATTGCCTCGTTACGAAACACTCTTCCAGGGGCAATTATTCTGATTGGTGGTTTCTCCCTTTCCATTGTTCTTACCTGAACAGATGATGTATGTGTTCTTAAAACAGCGTTGTTTCCGTCCTCTCTTGTTTCAACAAAGAATGTGTCCTGCATATCCCTTGCAGGATGTTCTGGGGGAAAGTTTAGTGCTGAGAAAACGTGCCAATCGTCCTCTATCTCTCCGTCTTCTCGTACTGTGTAACCGATTCTTGAGAATATCTCAATGATTTCATTTCTTACAACAGAGAGTGGATGTCTTGAGCCTAAGTCCAATAGGGCTGAGGGTTTGGTAAGGTCGTCCTTAACTGAGCTTTCTTCCGAAGAGTCTTGGAGTCCTTGCTTTAGGGTCTCAATTTTTGACTGTACGGCGTTCTTTAAATCATTTAGGAGTAAGCCTATTTCTTTTTTGTTTTCGTTTGGCACCGTTTTAAATTCGGCAAACAAATCGTTAAGCAAGCCTTTTTTCCCTAAATAGGCAATTCTATGCGTCTCAACTCCCTCTAAGTCCGATGCAACCAACCCCTCTACCTTTGAAATTTCCTCTAACAATCTTTCCTTCATCTCTAATCTTATTTTTCTTCAATTATAGTAACCTTCATCATAATGTCTTGCAAAGGACGGTCAAAGCGGTCTTTTTGAGCCTTTGCTATCTTGTCAATAACGTCAAGTCCTTCAACAACCTCTCCGAATACGGTATATTCATAGTCAAGGAAAGGAACTCCACCCACACTTGTATAGGCATCTTTCTGAGTTTGATTGAATTTCTTTCCCATCCTCATTTCAAGATTCTGAATTTCAGCATAGGAATAGCTCTTCCCTTGGGCAATATAGAACTGAGAACCAGAAGAAGCCTTTTGTGGATTTACATTATCTCCCATTCTGGCTGCAGCCAAAGCTCCTTTCTTATGAATCAGACTTTGATTAAATTCAGCAGGAATAGTGTAGCCCGGACCACCTTGCCCCAATTGTTTGCCCTTAGGAGCATTCTTTGAGTCGGGGTCTCCTCCCTGCACCATAAAACCGTCAATAACTCTATGGAAAAGGGTTCCGTCGAAATAGCCTTCCTTTGCTAACTTAATGAAATTGTCTCTGTGGGCAGGTGTCTCGTTATACAAAACAGCCTTCATATCTCCCATCGTTGTAGAAATAAGTACCATGGTTTGTTTCTCTTTTGTTGTTTGATTTTGTGTTTCTTTGCTTACGTTTTCAGCTTGTATTTTGTCCTTTTGAGTTGAATTATTTACACAACCAAAAGTAAATAGTCCAGAAAAAAGGACTAAAATTGATAGATAATTTGCATTCATATTAATTATTTTTCTTAGATTTGCACTTTAATTAAACCGCAATATTACAAAATTTCAGCCTTATGAAAAAGAATATCGTTAGATTTTTTTCTTTAATGCTTGTCTTAACGCTTGCAATTCCTTTCTTTTCAGGATGCAAGGAAGATAATAAATGTAGATTAACTGTTAAAGTGCAAGATGTTACTAATACATCAATTGTAATTCCAGATGCAAAGATAATAATTTCTAAGGAAGGAGGGAGTGTAAGGGCAGAAGGCGTGACAGATAGTAAGGGAGAGGCTTTTTTTACTTTTGACCACGAAGCCATCTTAGATATTAATGTAGAGAAAAAAGACGCAAACAACTATATTCGCTATGGAAAATCTACAGTGAGACTTATTCCTGGAGAAACAGTTGAAAAGCAAGTTCTTCTTCAACAATAATCCTCTGGGATTTTCTTTCTTCTAAATAAAATCTTACCCAATCTTATTATTAATTTTAGTAGGTTTGGGTATTTCCATTCTTAGTTAATTGATTCTTCGTTTCAGTGAAATAAAACCTTATTTTATTTTCTTAAAACGAAGAAATAATTTATTTAAATAAGCTCTTTTTTTCTCTAAAATTAATATCCTCACTCTTTAAACTTAAGATAAAGGATTTAGAGCTTTAATAACAAATACATGTGGAAAACTTTTGATTTTTAAACAAAAAATCACCTCCTCAATATTGGATTGTTTTGTAATTTCGCAGAACTTAAATTTAAATAGAAATATTATGCAAGATTTGTTTTCATTTGATGAACCTCAGACAATAAAGGCGGAAGGAATCCTTTCAGAGAAATTTATTTCAGACAGGAACTCAAATATAGTTAAGGCGAATACTTTGTTCAATGAAGAAAACAATCAAAACATTAAAATAGAACCTAATATGAATGAAGCTTTACCAAAGGTCTATAAGACAGAAGAGATTTTAGATGCATCAAACTCCTATTTTGATGGGGATACGCTTGCTGCTGATGTGTGGATGAATAAATATGCCCTTAGGGATGGGGAGAATGTTATGGAAGTATCTCCTGATGATATGCATAAGCGTCTTGCAAGAGAGTTTGCTCGCATTGAGAAAAATTATCCAAATCCTATGACTCAAACAGAAATATATGATTTGATGAAAGACTTCAAATACATAATTCCTCAAGGAAGTCCAATGAGTGGAATAGGTAATAATTTTCAGATTGTATCTCTTTCTAATTGTTTTGTGATTGGTAATAATGAAAATTCGGATTCTTATGGAGGGATTCTAAAGGTTGACCAAGAGCAGGTTCAACTAATGAAAAGAAGAGGAGGCGTTGGTCATGACCTTTCACATATTCGGCCAAAGTCATCGGCTGTTAAAAATTCTGCCCTAACCTCAACTGGGATTGTTCCTTTTATGGAGCGTTACTCCAACACAACCCGTGAAGTTGCTCAAGGGGGAAGACGTGGAGCTTTGATGCTTTCTATTTCTGTTAAGCATCCTGATGTGGAAGATTTTATTGATGCTAAAATGGAGCAAGGAAAGATTACAGGGGCTAATGTTTCTGTTAAAATAGATGATGAATTTATGCGTGCTGTTGCCTCTGGCAAGCCATACAAACAACAATTCCCTGTTCACAGCAATACTCCAAAGGTTGAAAAAGAGATTGATGCTCGCAAGCTTTGGAATAAAATTATACATAATGCTTGGCAAAGTGCTGAGCCAGGAGTTTTGTTTTGGGACACAATAATTAGAGAATCTGTGCCAGACTGCTATAAAGATTTTGGTTTCAAGACTGTTTCTACAAATCCTTGCGGAGAAATTCCACTCTGTCCTTATGATAGTTGTCGCTTGCTCGCAATTAATCTTTATTCCTACGTTGATAATCCTTTTACATCAAAAGCTAAATTTAATTTTCCTTTATTCAAAGAACATGTTCGCAAGGGGCAAAGACTAATGGATGATTTGATTGACTTAGAACTTGAGAAGATTGATAGGGTATTAGCAAAAATTGAATCAGATCCTGAAGACGAAGACATAAAACGAGTTGAAAGAGATCTTTGGTTAAACATTAAATTAAAATGTTTAGAGGGTCGTCGTACAGGATTTGGCATCACTGCAGAAGGAGATATGTTGGCAGCAATGGGTTTGCAATACGGAACAGACAAGGCTACAGAATTTGCAACCTTGGTTCAAAAGGAATTAGCATGCTCAGCTTATGCTTCAAGTGTAGAGATGGCTAAGGAAAGAGGAGCTTTCCCTCTTTATAACACCAAGCTTGAGGCTAAGAATCCTTTTATTCTTCGTTTGAAGGAAGCTTGCCCTGATTTATATGATTCTATGCTTAAGTATGGAAGACGCAATATTGCTCTATTAACCATTGCACCAACAGGAAGTGTGAGTATTTGCACACAGACTTCTTCTGGAATTGAGCCTGCTTTTCAAGTTGTTTACAAGAGAAGACGCAAGGTAAATCATAATGACAAGAACAATAATATTACCTTTGTTGACCAAGAAGGTCAAGAATGGGAAGAGTATAATGTTTTGCATCATAAGTTTGCCACTTGGGCTAAGATAAACGGATATGATGTTGAGGACATAAAGAATAACTATACACAAGAACAGTTGGATGATCTTATTGCTAAGTCCCCTTATGCAGGAGCGACGGCAAATGATATTGATTGGGTAAATAAGGTTAAGATGCAAGGAGCATTGCAGAAATGGGTTGATCATTCCATTAGCGTTACAGTAAATATCCCAGAACAAACTCCTGAGGAAATTGTAAGTCAGATATATCTTTCTGCATGGGAGAGCGGCTGTAAGGGAATGACAATTTATAGGGAAGGTTCTCGTCAAGGAGTATTGGTGTCTAATTCAGAGTCAGACAAGAAAACCCCAACCTTTGCCGAAACACAAGCTCCTAAACGTCCAAAGAAACTTGAGGCAGATGTAATTCGTTTCCAGAATGACAAAGAAAAGTGGATTGCCGTTGTAGGTATTTATGAAGGACGTCCTTATGAAATCTTTACTGGAAAAATTGAAAACGATAGGCTTTACATACCTGAAGGAATAAATAAAGGATGGGTTGTTAAGGTTAAGGAAAAGGCAGACTCACGCTCAAGATATGATTTTGTTTATTTGGATAAGGATGGCTATGAAAATACAATAGGAGGTCTTTCACGACTATTCAATAAGGAATATTGGAATTACGCAAAATTAATTTCTGGAATACTTCGCCATGGAATGCCGCTAAATAATGTTATTGACTTAATTTCAAAACTAACCTTAGACTCAGATACTATAAACACATGGAAGAATGGTGTTGCAAGAGCATTAAAGAAGTATATTCAAGATGGAACAATTGCTCAAGGCGAAAAATGTCCTTCCTGCTCACAGGAAACAATCATATTTTCAAGTGGATGTAAGAGTTGTTCATCATGTGGATGGAGTAAGTGTAGCTAAGAAGACTCACCAATAGAACCATATAATGCAAATAAAGAAATGCATACTACTGTTTTTTCTTATTATATGTCTTTCTTATGACCTTTTAGCTCAGACTAATAATCATACATCAACACGTATTTCCTCTATTGAAGAAAGCGAAATCTCAGAAAGTGAGAAGCAGACTTTGATAGAGGATTTATATTATCTAAGCCTTAACCCCATAAATATTAATACTGCAGACAGAAACACTCTTTTGCTGATTGGCTTAAGTGAGTTTCAAATTCTTTCCCTTCACAGATATATTAAGGAAACGCATCCACTTTTAAGTATTTACGAAATCCCTATAATTAATGGTTTTTCGGAGCAAACACTTGAGGAAATCCTTCCATATATTTATGTTGCACCAGTTAATTGGAAGCCTTCCCTAAGGTTGGATTCCATATCCTCAAAAGCAATTCACGACATTAGACTTCAATATAAGCAAGTCTTGGAGAAAGCATGGGGATATAGGAGGGATGACAGCTTAGGATTTATTGGGGATAATTTTTCAAATAATATTCGTTATAACCTTAACTACTACGATAGGTTATCCTTATCTCTTATAGCCGACAAAGATGCTGGCGAACCTTTCTTCTCTTCCAATCAAAAATATGGATACGACTATATTTCCTTTCAAGCAACCATTAAAGATATTTCCTTTATTGAGCAAATTACAATTGGGGACTATCGTCTTGGATTTGGAGAAGGCTTGGCGATTAATCAAAACCTTAATTTTGGACATTTCTCTCCTGATGCAAAAAGCAAGAAAAACTATAGTGGAATTAAGCCCAATCGTTCTGTTATAGAATATAACTATATGAGGGGATTAGCGACCAAACTCAAGTTAAAGGATTTTTCAGTCTTTCTTTTTGGCTCCTATAATAAGATTGACTATTCTGGGAGTATTCTTGAAACAGGTCTTCATAGGACTTTGAATGAGTTAAGTAAGAAGGATAGTAATAGGGAAATGGTTTATGGAACACATGTTGGGTGGAAGAGAAAGGGTTATGAGATAGGAACCACCATATTTCACTATGAATATAAAGACTCCATAAAAAACTCCAACCAAAACTATATGAAACATTATTTTGAAGGCAAGGAAAATAATATTTATAGTGTAAACTTTTCCCTCCCCCTAATAAGAAGATTTAGACTCTTTTCAGAACTTGCAATGAGTAGCAACAAAGGCTATGCAGGACTAATAGGCTTAGATTTCAGCATAGCATACAAAACCAACCTTTCAATAAACTTCCGCAACTATCAAAATCAATTTCAAAACTACTACTCCTCTGCAATTGGAGCTCAGTCAAGAAATGCAAACGAAAAAGGAATATACGCTGCCTATTCAATGTTAATAAATAGATACTTTAATTTCTTTATTGCAGGGGATTATTTCTATTTCCCCGATGAAAGCTATAGAGCCAACCAAGCTGTGAGGGGATATAAGATAAAGGGAGAAATAAATTATAGTCCCAACTCAACAAATCTGCTAAGCCTTTTGTACAAAAACAATAACCGACCCTACAACGAAACCCACCCAAACAAAGAAATATACCCAGAAGATAATATCCTGCAACAAATTCAACTTCGCTACTCCCTAACTCATAAAGATTGGCTAATGTTGAAGAGCAGGATTGGATATTCACAAACCCAGTCCTATCCCTCCGAAAAAAATCAAGGAGGATTTATTTCTCAAGACCTTATCCTAAAACCCCAATCCCTCCCATTAAGTCTTAACCTACGTTTTGCCTATTTCAATACCGATGATTATGATAATGCTTTCTATGTTTATGAATATGGCTTGCCTCTAAACTATTCCAGCTCGCAACTTTATGACAAAGGCATTCGCTCCTACATTATCCTAAGATACGATTTCAATCCCAACATATTCCTTACAGCACGTTATAGCCTAACCAACTATTTCAATAAAACTACAATACATTCTTCTAACGATAGGATTGACAGCAACAAAAAGCAAGAGATAGGTTTTCAGTTCTATTGGCTAATAAACAAAAAACGCCGCAAAGAATTTATTTTTGAGTATTAAACAATACCTCCTTTTACACTTACTTTAATTCCTAACAATCTTGCGAGTATAAGTATTCTTATCAGTAATAACCTTTATTACATAAACTCCTTTTGGAAGGGAAGAGAGATTTAACTTTTCACTTTTAGTTTTTAACTTTTCACTCTTAATCATTGTTTGCCCTCCCATATTATATAAGGTATAGGAGTTTATTCTTTCATTTGTTGATATAATATTTACAAAGTTTTTTGAAGGATTAGGGTAAATTATTATTTTATTATCTGTTAGACTAATAACATAATCTAAGTTTGTAGTGTCTCTTGGCTCTTGGTCATTTAGAGTATCTCCACCCTCGAAAGGTACTAAGAAAGAAGAATCACTACTAAACTTAACAATATAAGCATTGCTATTACCCCCACCTGTCAATTGTATATTACCAAAGTCAATACTATTATTAAACATTCCTGTCAATATCAAATCTCCATTATCATTTACTACTGTATTCTTTGCTCCTGCACGTACCCAATTAGGATTGGTTGGGAAATTTTTTGTATCTATTATATACCCATTATCCTTCCATCTTATAAAAGCCAAACCATTTCCATAATAATTAGTGTCATTACCTTTTAAATGTCCTGTAAAAGTAGTTTGTGCAAAAACTTGATTATTTTTCACGCTAAATGATGGATTAGTTATATAAACATTATAATTACAACCTGTATTATAAGCTGAAGGAGCTATTCCATGTGATATGTATCTTCCAGTTTCCTTATCCAATTTGGCAAAAAACAATTGATTAGTTGTACTGTCATGATATTTTCTAAGGGGGATACTGTCTTCAAAGTATAAATTTCCTCCATATACTGGATCAAGAAATGCTCCATAACCAAGAAAATAAACTGAATTATTCTCTTCTGAAACTACAACATTAGATATATCACAAAAAGGGGCTTGGGTCATTACTTCGCAATCTTTCCCATACATTTGATTTGTCCACATAACTTCTCCATCGCTATTATACTTTACTATAAAACCTGTATGAGAATCTTTAGGTGCTATCCTTATTTTATGATTGGGGTTATTTGGATTAACTATAACATCGGTATAACGTGTAGAGTCTCCAAAACCTTCACTATATAGATCTCTATGTACTTGTAAATATCCAGTTATATAAATATTTCCAGAACTGTCAATATCTATTCCTCTTGGAAGTGGTGTAATTATTAATGAATCCCCTCCATGAGTTACTGTATCTACAGCCACACTTCTAACCCAAACCAAATCTTGACAATTAGGTGAAAACTTAAATAAAGTTGCATTGGCATCTAATGGAATATTAAATGGACCTAATTCTCTTCCTGCATCTGCAATTATCTTCAAACTGTCTATATAAAAGCCTGAATAATTTGTAATAACATCTGTATATATATATATATATCCATCTTTATCAATATCAAATGTCCCTTGACGATTAATTAAATATTCTCTGGAAATTTCTTGATTATTAGTATCAAGATATGATAATTTTAAAAAGTGATTATTTATTAGATTACCATCTAAATCTAATATTATTAGCATACTACCTGCTCTTCCATCAAGAGCTGAAAAAGGATAGTCTGGAAAATAATTTTCTCCTTGAGGAACTCTTACTAATGTATCTAAATAATATAAGAGATATGAATTATTATTCAACGGTAACTTCATTTTTGAAGCAAGAAAAACAATAGAAGTATCACCAACAATTCTAAGATTATTAGCAGGCCAAACATGATAATTACTCTCATTCTTTATAGCTTTTCTCCATAACATATTCCCATTAGGGTCAAGCTTTGCTATAACAAGAGACTGAGGATTATTATATAGTGGAGCATCCAAAAGAGGTATTCCATCAAAAGTTGCTCCCTCTCCAAATGTTCCAACGAAATAAGTATTACCTTGAGTGTCACAAACAGTATTATAAACAGTATTAAAAAAAGAAGTGGAGCTTCCCTCTGAGCCTGTATAACTTTTTGCCCATTGTTGAGAGTAAAGATTAAAAGAAACTATTGTTATTGCAATTAATGTTATTATTTTTTTCATATTGTATCTGTGTTTTAGTTTATTCAATAGGATGTTTTAATTCCTAACAATCTTGCGAGTATAAGTATTCTTATCAGTAATAACCTTTATAACATAAACTCCTTTTGGAAGGGAAGAGAGATTTAACTTTTCACTCTTAGTTTTTAACTTTTCACTCTTAATCATTGTTTGCCCTCCCATATTATATACGGTATAGGAGTTTATTCTTTCATTTGTTGATATTAGATTTACTTCTCCTTTGGTTGGGTTGGGGTAAATGACTATGTTGTTTTCTTTTAAGGAAGGTACTTCATCAATACTTATTGGCTCATAGAAATAAACCTCTCCTTCATAAGGAATAGAAAAACTTGGGTCAGAGTATTTGGCAATAAAAGCTCTACTATCACCAGCAGAACCTTGACCAACATTAAAAGGACCAAAACTAATTTCATTCTCAACACAACCATATAAAACAATATCGCCATTATTACCCATCTTTACTCCCCCTGGTCGCATCTTACTTCCATTGATTGATTGAGTAGGAAAATCTATTAACTCAATTAATCCTCCGTCCTCTCTCCAACGCATTAAAGCCACACCTGCCCCAGAAAAACCCCTATTTAATGGATATATTACAGTATCAAATCCTACTATATTTCTAACATATATTATTAATGCTAACACTTGATTATTATTTACAATAAATTGATCCGTTCCAAAGCCAGAAAACAATCTTGTTACTCCTGCTCCATAAACCCAAGGATAAAGAGAATCAATAATATGATTAGTTAATCCATGAAAAATATATTGTCCATTATTTTTATTATATTTCAAGAAGGCAACATTTCCCCCCTTTGTTCTATAAATTAACGTGTCATTAAACATTAAATAAGTATTAGAATCTGATGTTCCCCCAGCATACATTTCAGCTAAAACAAATACAGAATTATCTTCTTCTTTTATTGCCAAGTTTTGATATTTTGTCAGAAAACCTTCAGGTCTCCCTTGACTATGTCCTGCAAACTGAGTGTAACCTCGCATCTGATTAACCCATTGCACATTGCCTGAAGTATCATATTTTATTATAAAACCTATTGCTTGAGCTCCAGCATCTATTTCTATTCTATGTTCCCTGTTAGTTGTATCTACAAATATTGTTCTTGAATGCAGAGTGTCAGGACATGCATTCATGTTTCTATCATGTTCGATATATCCACAAACATATAAATCTCCTTCACTATCTGCTTCCATTCCAGTAATAAAGATTGGATATTTTTCATAAGGACGTATTCCCCAATTATCCACAATAGTACAATCTTCTCCAATTCCAACAGAATCTTCCATAATATCTTTTGACCAAACTAATTCTCCAAAATTAGGAGTAAACTTAAATAACTTTGCATTTTCATTATATTTCATGTCAAAGTCTATTGTTCTTACTCCATCAATTATTAAACGAAAAGATTCACTTATGGGAAAGTCTGTAACAGTATCATTGAGAACTGTGGGATACAACTTCTGTAGATTGGAATACATATACATATTTCCTTGATTATCTATATGAAATGGAGATGTAACAGTATAATTACTAAAAAGAGGCTGATCAACTTCTACAGCATTACTATCAAGAGATTTTATTTGTAAAAAATGTTGGTTTTTTACATTTCCGTTTAAATCAAATTCTATAAATACATTTCCATATGAGGCTATATTGCCTCCATCATAAAAAGGAAAAGGATACTCAGGTAGAGGGTATGATTGATTAATTAGAGTATCCAAATACCATAGACTGCTGTTATTTGTTGCCAAATGCATATTTGCCATAATAAATAATGAAGTATCTCCTACTAATTTCATATAATTTGAATAAGATGAAGATATATTATTTTTTATGACCCTTTTCCATATTAATGCTCCATTAATATCTAATTTTGCAATAATAACAGCTTGTTGAGTACCTCCAAAAGCTAAATCAAATATATGTTCTCCATCTATATATGCTCCAAAACCAAAATCTCCCAATATGTAAATATTGCCTTGGGAATCAATTTCTGTATAATAAATCCTATTTGATATAGATTGAAAGTCTCTTTCTGAACCAGAATAACTCTTTGCCCATTGAAATGTTCCTTGAGAAAAAGTAGGAAAAGAAAAAGCAATAATGAATAATGTTGTAACAATTTTTTTCATGATGTTTAGGTTTTTGGGTATTTACTGAAATAATTTCTCTTACTTTATCTATATAACAACCATTTTTAGTAAAAAGTAAGTGGAATAGTGAGAAAAATAATCTATTTTATTAATCTTTTGAGCAAAGTTACAAAAAAATCAATAAAAAATTAGTTACTTAAAAAAGAGCTTAAGGTCATTAAGGTCTTTAAAGTCCTTAAGGATTTTCTATAATCAAGAGATAGAAATTAGAATCAAGAGATAATTTATTAGAATCAAGAGATAATTTACTAAAATCAAGTTTCAATAAAATAGAATCAAGTTTTAATTTTATAGAATCAAGTTTGGATTTGGGGTTTCAAAACTTGCAAATAAATAAATCTTTTTGAGGTTAAATGAAAAGTTTAGAGGTATCTTTTTATTTTGAAAAGGGAATGGGTATAGGATTGTGTGTCTGTTCGGAATATGCCTTTTTCATCAATACTATCAATCCTTACTTGTCCTGAAGAGTGAATTATTTGGTTCTTCCCCAAATATATACCCACATGTACTACCTTTCCGTTTTCATTGGTAAAGAAACAAAGGTCTGACTTTTGGGCTAAGGATAGGTCTTGGACTTCTTCTCCTTGGGTGATCTGCTCTGAGGCGTCTCTCAAAAGGTTTATCCCAATTTGCTTAAAGCACATTTGGGTTAATCCCGAACAATCAATCCCAAAAAGGCTTTTCCCTCCCCAAAGATATGGGGTTGAGAGGTATTTGAGGGCTATGGTTGTTAGGTGGAGTGAGCTTAGGTTGAGGTTTTTGGTGATTGAACTTTCGGCTATCTCAAATACTATTTTATTTAATTGGAATTTTGGGGAAATGATTTGAGAACCAAGGTAAACGGGATAGATTATCTTCTCTTGTGTTATTGTATTGGTTTGAAAAACGTAGGATATTGCTTCTTTGACAAATTGTTTTGAGGTATTGATATAGGAATCATACTCGTGCTGATTTATTTCTATCACTTGTTTTTCGTCCACCCATCCAATATAGCTGTCATCAAAGGTTTCGATCAAAAATCTTCCGTTGCTCTTATCTAAAACAGTGAACACGTCCCCAAACAATAATTGACTAACCTGCTCCGACTGTTCGCTGTTTTCCTTCCTTAGTGGAGCAATTCCAAGATGACAAAATCCGTGTTGCATTATTAAATCCTATTTGTTTCTATTCCGTAGATTATTTTCTCAATTATCCTATCCTCTTCGTTTGTTTGAGGATTATATTTTGAACGAAGGTTGTATCCAAATAGCTTTCCGAGAGATTGATAGAAGAATGCCCTAAAGCTTCCCCTTAGTTCCTTAACCAAGGTATAGGAATCGTTTCCGGTTTCCCTATCAACCAACCTAATCAAAACCTTTCCCTGACTTCTTGTAAGTTTCTTTAGGCTTGCTCCAAACTTCATATTAATTTCGTCTTCAGCCTGCTTCATAAGTTTCTTTTGATCTTTCTCGCTCATATCTCTCATTGCCAAACTATATGTTTCAAGAAGCTTCCCTGCTTGCTTAGCATAGGGATAAGTTTTCTTTACATTACGAATAAGTTTTGCATACTTATTCATTTCTTCCTTTGTGAGCGGTGCAATAAAACCTTCAATTCTAACTTCTTTCAAATAACTCTGAGGAACAGTATCTCCATTAATTATTGTTGCAAAGGTTACTATCCTTCTTTCTTGTGCATTTGCAATAAATGGGAGCAAGAAAACCAATATTAAAAATCCTAACTTTTTCATCTCAAATAAATTTAATTATTATTCATATAACAATTATTGTGCCATAAACTATTTTTGAGACTCACTAAACTTATCTCCAAATCTCTCAAACTGCTCAGAGGCAAACTTTTTGGTTATTGTTATATCTTTTTTTGTTGTTTCAGGAGTCTCATACATAAGGTCTGTCATAACCGATTCAATCATTCCCCTAAGTCCTCTTGCTCCCAATCCATATTCAATTGACTTTTCAACAAAGAAATCAAGGGCGTCATTATTGAATTTTAACCTTACATTATCCATCTCAAACAATTTCTTATATTGTTTAACGATTGCATTCTTCGGCTCTGTAAGAATCCTCTTCAAAGCATCCTTTCCCAACGGGTCAAGATGAGTTAGGATTGGGAAACGTCCAACCAATTCGGGGATTAAGCCAAAGCTCCTTATGTCTTGAGGTTGAATATATTTTAATAAGTTTTCCTTATCAATATCTTCTCTCTTATTCGATTCAGCATATCCGATTGCATTTGACTTTAATCTTCTGCCAATAATCCTGTCAATATTATTAAATGCTCCTGCAGCAACAAAAAGAATATTCTTTGTATTTATTGCAATTAGTTTTTGCTCTGGATGTTTCCTCCCTCCTTGAGGTGGGACATTCACAATGCTTCCTTCCAAGAGTTTTAGGAGTGCTTGCTGAACTCCTTCTCCACTAACATCCCTTGTTATTGAAGGATTATCTCCCTTACGGGCAATCTTGTCTATCTCATCAATAAAAACAATTCCTCTTTCTGCTTTTTCCACATCGTAGTCTGCTGCCTGCAACAAACGAGTAAGGATGGTTTCGACATCTTCCCCAACATAACCAGCCTCAGTCAAAACAGTTGCATCAGCAATAGTGAAAGGTACGTTTAGCATTCTCGCAATTGTTCTTGCCAAAAGAGTCTTGCCCGTACCTGTCTGCCCAACAATAATAATATTTGATTTATCTATCTCAACATCTTGAAAGTTACCATTGCTCAAGGTTTCAAAATTATAGTTTAATCTCTTGTAATGATTATAGACAGCAACCGAAAGCACCTTCTTTGCCTCTTCCTGACCAATAACATACTGATCCAAGTATTCCTTTATCTCCTTTGGACGTTTGATTTGGAGCTTTTTCAAAAATTCCTTGTCCTCAACTCTCTTGTTTTCAAGCCTCATCTTATGGAGCTCGTCAATACAAGACTCACAAACATTTGCGTCAATAGAAGAAATCATAAATTCCACTTCTTTCTCACTCTTTCCACAAAAGGAACAATAGTTCTTTTCCTTAGCCATATTCTTTATCTTCTTTTTATTTAGTTTTTCTTCCCAATCTTATATCCCTTAATGGAATAGTATGCAATATAAATGTAGCAAGGTATTAGGATTAGGTAAGGTATTTGTCTGTTATCAATAATTGTTGCCCAATGTCCATAAATCAGTGGAAGAATTGCACCACCAGCAATTGCCATAATCAAAAGTGCGGAAGCAACAGGTGTGTGTTTTCCAAGCTTATCGATTGCAAGGGGCCAAATGCCTGGCCACATTAGGGCATGAGCAAAACTCAAAAGAATAATAAATACAATTGAAGCAATGCCTGAGGTGGTTAGAGCTAAGATTGCAAATGCTAAACCCAATACAGCACAATAGGTTAAAGCCCTGCTTTGTGATATATACTTAGGGACAAGAATAATTCCCAAAACATAACCAATGGTTAGGGCAATCAAACTAAATGTTCCTAACATCGGAGCAATCTCTTTCGCCACTCCCTGACTTTGAGCATAAAGCCCCAAGGTATCAATAGCAATAACCTCAACTCCAACATAAAGAAACAAAGCCAAAACCCCAAGCCAAAGATAAGGAAATTCAAAAATACTCCTCTCTTGAGCTTTTTCGTACTCACTTTCCTGGTTTTCTACCTTAGGCAACCTTGCCATAAGCACCATAAAAGCCAACAAAACCAACCCAACAGCAATGCCAATATAAGGAGGAACTATCCTTTGAGCAAGCAAATCAAGCTCCAATAGCCTCGCATCGCCCGAAAGAGTTTTTAGATGTTCACTCAAAGTACTCATATCGGAGAAAAGAACCTTTGAAAGCCAGAATATCCCAATCATACCAGCAATCTTATTGAAAAGTCCCATAATACTCATCCTTTTTGCAGCCGATTCAATAGGACCAAGAATGGTTACATAGGGGTTTGCTGCCGTTTGCAAAAGAGCAAGACCCGTTCCCTGAAGGAAAAGCCCCACTAAGAAAATAATATAGTTCCTTTCATTTGCAGCAGGAATAAAAACCAAAGAACCAATCGCCATAACCAAAAGTCCCAAAGCCATTCCCTTAGCAAAACCTGTCTTTTTCAAAACCCATGACGAAGGAAGAGCCATAACGAAATAGGAAATATAGAAGGCAAAGGTAACCAAATAAGCCTGCGAGTCCGAAAGTTCGCAAGCCTCCTTTAGGAAAGGAATCAAAACACTGTTGAGCCAAGTAATAAACCCAAAAATAAAATAGAGAATTCCAATAATTGTCAGGCTAAAAATTAAGCCATTATTCTTTTTTGTCATACAAATTTATTGTTTTTTCAAGTCGCAAAGATAAGAAAAACTAAATGAAACTTGATTTTTCTACCAAAATAACCTTAAAGCAAAAGAACAATAGCCCATAGACAACATAAACTTGCAGCTTGTTTTATTCTGAAAGGAATAAATTTCAAAAAATTGGGATAAACCAATCCAAACTCAAAAAATAAAGAGAATTTGGCGAAGAAAAACAAACTAAAAAAACCAAAAGAATAAGCTTGTAAACCAGTCAAATAAGCTTTCAAAAAAATTAAACTTCGTTTCAATCTCAAAACAATGGTATTGTTTCCCACAAACAACCGCATTGTTTCACCAAAACAATGGCATTGTTTTGAGAAAAGAACCGCATTGTTTTGACATCAAAGCTTTATTTAAAAATTTTTAAACCCTATTTGGGTAGGATTTAACTAAGTTTTGTGAGAGAAAAACCTTGTTGGATTTGATAAAATCTATTTATCTTCCCATTTATTCCAGCGAATGTTTTCTTCGGTGAATTTTTGTTTTGGCTTTTCTTGACCTGTTTGCCAACCGATTGGGATTACATTTAATGGAACGATATGTTCCGGAAGTTTTAATTCTGTCTGAATCGTATTAACTATCTCTTTCCTTGGATAGGCTCCTGTCCAAACGGCTCCTAAGCCCATACTTTCTGCTGCCAAAAGAATATTCTGAGTGGCTGCACTGCAATCCTGAACCCAAAACTCTCTTCCTTCTCCCTCACCAGCTTTTTGCATATTCCCACAAACTATAATGGCTGCCTTTGCCTCCATTAACATTTTTGCATTTGGGAGTTGCTTAGCAAGATTATCAAGAATCTCTCTTTCATCAATAACAAAAAATAACCAAGGTTGAAAGTTTCTTGCACTTGGAGCTGCCATTCCTGCCCTAAGGAGTTGTTCTAAATGCTCTTTCTTAACTTCTTTATTAGTGTATTTTCTAACACTCTTACGATTTAGGATATTTTCCATAACTTTTTCTGAATTATCACTATTTTGTCCAACTGCCATTGTGCTTATTAGAAGCAATGATATAAAAACTAATTTCAAGGATTTCATTTATTAAATATTTTATTTGTTTTTAGGGTTGATTAATGGGCAAAATTAATAAGAAATTATCGTTTTACAAATTCTTATTCCAATAAATTCATTTCTGTTTTCAGAATTTTAAAATAAATATGTACTTTTGTAGATTATTAGCTTTACAATGAAGAAGATATTTTTGTTGCTTTTTATCTTAGTGTTTCAAAACATTGCTTTCTCTCAAATCAATGTTATTGAACAAGTACATATTGAGTTAAAGGCAAGAAAGGAAGCTAAAATCCTTATTCCAAAATCTGAGATAAAGGATATTAATCTTTTGGGGCAAACAATTAGTTTGGATTATCCTGAAGGAGATTTTTGGTTGGGTTATGTTAACGAAAAACAATATAACAATTTCCTAAAGCTTAATTTAAAGCATTCTATTTATAGAGAATCTTCTCCAAAGATTATACGGATGGCTACTAATCTTTCTCAAATGAACTCTTGGGATAGGTATCCAACTTATATGGTTTATGATTCATTAATGAGAAGAATGGCAACAAGTTATCCTAATATATGCAAGTTAGATACTATTGGCTTTTCAGTAAATAACAAACTAATTTTAGCCTTAAAGATTTCATCAAATCCTAACTCCGATATTGATAAGCCTAAATTCTTCTACTCCTCAACAATGCATGGAGATGAAACTGCAGGTTATGTTTTACTTTTACGTTTAGCAGATTGGCTTCTGTCAAATTATGGTCTTGACCAAAGAGCAACCGATATTATTAATAGTACTCAAATATATATTAATCCATTAGCAAATCCAGATGGTACTTACGCTTATAGTAATAATTCTGTTTTGGGTGCTACACGCTATAATGCCAATGCTGTAGATTTAAATCGCAATTTCCCTTCAATTCCTAATGGATTGCATTCTGATGGAGAGCAATGGCAAAGGGAAACCTTAGCATTTATGACTTATGCTGATAGTAATGAGTTTTCGGTCGCAGCTAATCTACATGGAGGTGCTGAAGTATTGAATTTCCCTTTTGACTCTTATACTTCAACTTCACTTTCGCATGCTGATGAAAATTGGTTTATTGATGTATGTCAGCAATTCGTTAATTCAATTCCATCGTCTGCACCTTTAACTTTTTTCAGAGATGTTACTCATTCCGGATATACAAATGGTGGAGATTGGTATGTTATCACTGGTTCTCGACAAGATTATCATACATTTTTTAAACATGTGAGGGAAATTACTTTTGAGGTTTCCAAAGATAAGAGCTTATCTACTAATGAACTGAATAATTATTGGAGCTATTTGAAAGAGGGTTTATTATTATATATTGAAACCTGCCAAAAGGGACTTCAAGGATATGTTAGGGACAGCATCACTAACCAACCTTTGAAATCAAAGATTTGGATTAATAATCATGATAACTTTAATTCAGAAGTATATTCTAAGTCTTCAACCGGCTACTATTATCGCCCTATTCAATATGGCAATTATTCAATAACTTATAGTGCTGATGGATATTATTCTAAGACTATTAATAATGTAAATATTTCATCTGGGATTATGAATAATCAAGATGTTTTGCTTGTGAAGAAACAAGATAATTTGAATGATATTAAATCAGATGAATCCTTAATCAGTGTTTATCCAAATCCTGCCAAAGATGTTTTAAAAGTTAATTTACCTAATAACTCAATCATAAATTCTTATTCAATCTACAATATTTTTGGAATTGAAGTAATGAAGGGAATGATAAGCAATGAAGATATTTCTATTAAACACCTTAACAAAGGGATTTATTTTATTCAGTTAGGAAACAATACTATCAAATTTATTAAAGATTAAATCAAATAAAACAACGTATATGAAACATTTAGTTTTTATTTCTCTTTTTCTGCTTTCTTTTACTTCTGTTTTGGCACAACAAAAGGACGATGGTGAAAAAATTGTTGGGGAAGACAAACCAATTTCAACTCCTTTCTGCACTGCAGCAATTGGATGGACATTTCCTGATGGGGAAATGGGCAATAGATATAAGAGTTTTATGAATTTGAATGCTAACTTTGGTTGGAAGACTGAGAAGAATTTTGTTTGGATGCTTGAATTTGGGTTTGGATTTGGTAATGATAATATTAGGAATAAGGAAGATATCCTTGCAGGAATTATGACAAATGATGGTACCGAGTTTATTATTTCAAAGGAAGGTTCGGACGCTGGAGTTGTTGCTTATAATAGGAATTTGAGTCTGTCAGGAAAGATTGGGAAACTTATTCCTTTATCAAAGAAAAGACCTAATTCAGGATTATTATTAATGGCAGGCATAGGTGGATTGCAACATCAAATTATTTATCAATCTACTCTTGAAATTGCTGAACAGCTTGAAGGAGATTATGCTCTTTTATATGATAGGCAAATGAGAGGAGTTATGCTTTCTGGCTTTGTTGGATATATGCATATGAGCAAGAAGAACTTTACAAATTTCTATATTGGTGTAGAATTTAATCAGGCTTGGACTAAAACAACCAGAGTTTATCAAATAAACTACAACCATAGCTATGATAAATTATTCCAAGATAGAATGTGGACAATTAAAGCTGGTTGGATGTTCCCATTCTTTGGAAGAGATACTGATAAGGTATATTATTATTAGAATGAGATATATTTATTCTATTTTTATTGCAATATATAGTTCTTTAATCTTTTTAGTTAGCCCTTTCAACAAGAAAGCAAAGCAAATTATTAAAGGACGCAAGGAGACTTTTTCAAAACTTAGAAATGGTATTTCAAAAAGCGATAAAGTTGCTTGGTTTCATGCTGCTTCCTTAGGAGAGTTTGAACAAGGAAGACCATTGATAGAATCATTTAAACAAAAGTATCCTGAATTTAAAATCTTGGTTTCTTTCTTTTCTCCTTCTGGATATGAGGTTAGGAAGAATTATAATAATGCAGATGTTGTGGTTTACCTGCCAAGTGATTCAATCAAGAATGCCAAACGATTTATCAAACTTGCTCATCCTGACTTTGTTTTCTTTATTAAGTATGAATTTTGGTATAATTTAATTAGAAGAGCAAAGAAAAAAGGTGCAAAAATTTATCAGGTTTCATTAATTCTTCGTCCTAATCAATATTTCTTTTCTCGTTGGGGAGGATGGTATAGAGGTGAGTTAAAGAATTTTGATTATTTCTTTGTACAGAACTTACAAACAAAAGATTTACTTAACTCAATTGGGATTAATAACTGCCAAATTACAGGAGATACTCGTTTTGATAGGGTTTCCGAAATTGCACTTAAGGCAAAAGAATTTCCTAAGGTTGAAGAATTTTGTCAGAATGATAAGGTAATTCTAATGGGAAGTAGTTGGGAAAAAGATGAAGCCTTGATGAAAGAAGCATTAAAAGATACAAAAACTCATTTTAAACTTATTATTGCACCTCATCAAATACATAATTCCCATATTGAACAAATCAAAACTCTTTTCCCTGATTCAATAAAGTATTCTGAAATAGAAAATATTGATTATCAAAATAAAGAAAATGCAGACAAGGTTTTGATTATTGATTCTATTGGTATCTTATCTTCATTGTATAGGTATGCGAGCATTGCTTATATTGGAGGAGGGTTTGGAGTTGGGATTCATAATATTTTGGAAGCTGCAACTTTTGGCAAACCAATTCTCTTTGGTCCAAATCATGAAAAGTTTAAAGAAGCTACTGATTTAATTGAAAAAGAAGGTGCTTTTTCCTTTAAAGAAAGCAATGAATTATCTAAGTTGGTTGATAAATTATTGTCAAATGAGGATTATTACAAAAAAAGTTCAGATATTTGTAGGGGTTATATTGAGGAAAATATAGGTGCATGCGAAAGAATCTTGTCTAAAATAGAACAATTGAATAATAAAGATGGGGATTAAAAAACTCTTAAACTTACTATTCTTATTTTTTCTTACTGTGATTATTATTACGGGTTGTAGCCCCTATAAGCACATTTCTAAAGACGGATATTTATTATCAAGAAACAAAGTTTTAATTTCTGAAAAGAATTTACCAAAGTCTGATTTTGTAAATCTAATTAAGCAAGACCCGAATAGTTCATTTATAGGAGTCAAATGGGGAATGTATTTTTATAGTAATTCTCCAGCTGGAGAAGATTCAACAGTTAGCTTTTTCTCAAGAAATGTTTTCAGACGACTTGGACAAAAACCGGTTGAGTTTAGCAAAGACTTGACTTACTCTTCTGCAAAAGAGATGAAAGAGTATTTAAGGGTTAAAGGTTGTTTTGATGGGAAGGTAGTTGATAGTGTTGTATATAAAAAACGAAAGGCTAAGGTTTTTTATCATGTAAATATTGGCAAACGTTATAAGGTAGATACCTTCTTTGTTAGTTCGGAAGACAACTCAATCCTGCCTTCAGTTTTAGAAATAATGTCTAATAGCCCAATAAAGAAAGGTGTTTACTATGATGAAACTATGTTTGCAGATGAAAGAGACAGACTTGCTTTAGAACTTAAAAAACAGGGTTTTTTTGATTTTTCAGCTGAGTATATTCTTTTTAACATCGATACTTCCAATAACAATTATACAACTAAGGTAAACCTATTTATTTCTTCCAAAAGAAAATCAGCCAATTTGGAGGATGATTCTTCAACAGTAGTTCAGAATAATACTTTTTCATCCTTCAAAAAATTTAAGATAAGGAATATTTATATTTATCCCGACTATTCAACAGAATTACTCAATACTGACCTTTCAAAATTAGATACAAGTATTATTTTCCATAGGCAAAAGGACAAATTTGGTCTTAATAAATATGTTTTTATTGCTCCTTTGCCACAAAAGATGAAGATAAAACCTATTCTTAGAAGTGTAATGTTTCAAAGGGATAGTTTTTTCTCTCCTATCTATGCAGAAAGGACATATAATGCTTTAAATCAGTTGAGGAATTTTAAATTTATTGATATTTCCTACATTCCTTTTATTTTTGACAACAAAGCTACAGAATTAGATACCTCACTATTGGATTGTGTTATTAGACTTTCTTTGGTGAAGCCTGTTCAAATTTCAACTTCACTTGAAGCCAATTTTTCAGCAGTGAATAATTCTCTTTTAGAAACTAATAGCTCCAATCTTGGAATGGAGTTTAATGTGGGAGTCTTTCATAAAAACATCTTTAAAAGTGCTGAAATATTCTCTTCAAATGCAAAAGCTACTTTTGAGATGAGAAGTGATATTTTTAATAGAAATGCAGATACAATTAGTAGATGGTCGTTAGTTAATGCTCTTGAAGCAGGGATTGACTTTGGAATTGAATTTCCTCGTTTCCTAATTCCTTTTGGAACAAAATTCTATTCCATGCAGTTTCTTCCACACACTACTATTAAGGCTGGTTACAATTTCCAGAAAAGAGCATATTTCGAACGTTCAATTTTTAACCTAAACTATGGGTATAGTTGGAACTACACAACTAAATATTCACATGCAATAATTCCAATTGACATTAACTTCGTTAAGATAAACATTACAAGTCAAGATTATGTTGACTTTATTGCTACTTTGGACAGAAGAATTAGGTATCAGTATTCAGATCATTTAGTTACTGCTACTCGTTATAGCTTTATTTATAATTCCCAAAAGCTCAACAAAAAAGAAGACTTTCATTATCTTCGCTTCAACATTGAATCGGCTGGAAATCTAATCTATTTGATAAACAACTTGTCTGCATCACCTCAGAATGAATTAAAACAATATACTATTTTTGGAATTCCTTATAATCAATACTTAAGAACAGACTTTGATTTTAAAAGATATATTTATCTAAATGAGAAACAATCTTTAGTGTATAGGGTTTATGGAGGTATTGGTGTTCCTTATGGCAATTCTAAAGGCTTACCTTATGAAAAGAGCTTTTTCTCTGGAGGAAATAATAATCATAGGGCATGGGAATTAAGAGAATTGGGTCCTGGCTCTTCAAAAATGGATGAAACTCAACTAAGATATGATCGCTCTGGAGATATTCAAATTGGAGGGAATATAGAATACCGTTTCCCTATTTATTCAATTGTTGAGGGTGCGACTTTTATGGATGTTGGAAATGTTTGGACTCTTTATGAGCAAAAAGATATGGATGGAGGGCAATTCCAATTTGATAGGTTCTATAATGAATTAGCTGTTGGAGCTGGTTTAGGGCTTCGTCTTAATCTTCAATTCTTCATTGTTAGATTTGACTTTGCAATAAAGGTGTGGGACCCTGCTGAGGATTTAAAGAATAGATTGGTTATTCCGAATACTAAATTTAGTGGTATAAACTTGAATTTTGGAATCGGGTATCCATTCTAATACATAAGCATAGAAAAACCATATTTCTGCATTTGCTTTGCCTTATCCTTTTTCTGATTAATGTAATTGGTTCTGTCGGAAGTTCTGTACTTATATAAGTATTCTTTTCCGTTCTTATTCCAAATATAATAGTATTCATCGTCAATCACTCCAAGCTTATCGTCTGCAGAAAAATAACCATAAGAACGAGGATAGGTTTCAAAGTCTATTCCTAGTGTTTTATCGTTTTCTATTCCCAAATAGGCAGAAATAATTGCAGGGACATCAATTTGAAGTCCAATATTTTCAACTTTCTTAGGATTTAGCATTGTTGGAGAATAAATAAAGAAAGGTGTGTGGTTATAGGATAAAGGCAATTCAAAGTCTGAGCTTCCTTTATAGGCACCATGGTCTGCAATAAAAACAAATATTGTTTTATCAAACCAAGGGGTTTGTTTTGCCTTCTCAATAAACTTTCCAATTGCCCAATCAGAGTATTCAATCATCTTATCCTTAATGTCTTTAGACTTTGGCTTTAAAGAAATATTATCGGGATATATGTATGGTCCATGGTTCGCAGAAGTAAGTAGTGTAACAAAGAATGGTTTAGTTTCATCGAGTGAATTAAGTTCCTCGATTGCCCTATCAAACATTACATGGTCAGACACTCCTAAAGTACTTTTTACTTCATTCTTAGGGTAGTCCTTAACTGAGATAATTCTCTCTACCCCATTTGCCGAAAGAAAACCTCCAATATTATCAAACTGATCATCATGCGTAGTGAAATAGATTGTTTTATATCCTTCTTCTTTAAGCACATTTGGCAAACCACCCTCAATTTTTGGAATTATAGTTAAGTTCATTGAGTGTTTATGTAAGATTGCAGGCTGACCAAAAAGAGTTGAATAAACTCCATTATAGGTATGGATGCCAGCTGTGTAAACATTCTCATAGGATATGGAATTATTTAATAAGTAGTCCAAGTTAGGAGTTAGATTTTGTTCATTTCCAAAATATCCAATATTATATGTTCCCATTGCTTCCATAATAACAAGTACGACATTAGTATTTTTCTCAAGGAGGATTTCTCTTTTAGCTCCTGAAGATTTCATTCTTCTAAATTCTTCATCAACAAAAGCCTTTGCCTCCGCCTTATCCATTAGATTGAGTGGTTTATTGTCTTGTTTTGACTTTTCTTCAATACTTTTTATTAGAGTAAAGTTTGGATTAAGCCCCATTTGATTGATAAGAGGGTTGTTGGAAAAATAGGCAGTTCCTACTTTCATTGGCGATTTCTTTTCAATTCTTCCTCTCATTCCCAAAAAACAAAGACCAATAAGAAGAATAAACAAAAGGGAGTTAAGGATATATGTTTTAGCTGTTCTGTTTTCTGTGGTTTTATTTGATTTAATGTTACTTAAGAACCTTTTGTAGTTACTAAACATCAACCAAGAGTAAAGAATAATTATTGCTATGAAAATAAAAAAGTAAATTATGTAGGAAGGCTCTTGTGAAATCATCTTAAAGACAAAGATTGGACTATCAATCCACATAAATGCTTGAACATTGAAACGAGTAAAGAAATATTTGAAATAAGGTATATCAATGCAACAAATGGCAAAACACAGAGAAAAAAGAACTACAAGAGCATAATGATTAATCTTATAAAATATTCTATTTCTAATTTTAAAGTAATAGGCTAAAAGGAAGCTAATAAGGAAAGGAGAAAGCACAAAACAAGAAATTAGAGTGTCAAACCTAAATCCCATAAAGAAAGCTTTAAACAAAAGCATAATGCCTCCTTCTTCAGAAAGAATTTCCCTAATAGATTCAATGTTTAGAGGCAAGATTGCAAGTCTAAAAACAAAGAAAAAACAAATAGCAATTATATATGTCCAAAGCAAATAAGCAATTTGCTTTGGTAAAAAACCTCCCTTTTGCATAAAAACTAAATTTAGTCTACAAAAGTACTAATTTATTATTATTTAAAAGAGGTTTGGAACTCATTAATTCCTATTCCAACCTAACTAA
>ENA-UOOH01000275-UOOH01000275.1-fermentation-metagenome-genome-assembly--contig:-NODE-275-length-63045-cov-17.346769_pt1 | contig 63045 bp, 50 predicted proteins | sample MGYA00245778_ERZ724025 | MGnify/ENA primary metagenome ERZ724025 (study PRJEB28704, sample SAMN03018313) | fermentation metagenome | biome: anthropogenic terrestrial biome; feature: soil; material... | reverse complement strand
AGGGGTTCCGGCTATGCGACTGCCGATTTTTCACAAAGTGCAGAAGAACCTGAAATCTTTCTCACGGGCGCAATACTGAAAAACATCCACATCGTCACAGTTCCATTCCAGCAGTTCCCGGCTCTTTGCACTGACCAGTTCGATTTCGATCCCGGGGTAACGCGCCTGAAACGCCTTGATCTGTTCCTCATACATATTGCGGTGAGGTTCTTCGACGCCGTGGAACACCAGATAACGCAGGCATGCCGCCTTGTCCCAGCCGCCGGCATAAAAGCTCTTTTCCCGGCGGCGCTGCCGGACTTCGTTCTGATTGATGACCGTGCCGACGCTGCCGGGGCCGCACTGGACCAGTTTTTCCTGTTCCAGCAATTTGACGGCTTTGGAAACCGTCGCCGGGTTCGCCTTGAATATTTTGGTCAGGGCGGCAAGAGGCGGCAGTTTGCCGTCATTGAATTTCCCGGCCAGAATCTGAGACTGAAGCGCCTGATGGATTTTTTCGTACTTGGCGATGACCATGAATCCTATACCTTGAATTATCTTGTGTTGCTTTATAATATAACATATACCCCAAAAGAAATCAATAGTCCGAAAGCAGAAAAGCGGAAAACAATTTACCGCGCCGGAAGCAGGTTAAAAAACTCCAAACTCTCGGGATCCTGCAATAGTTCCAGCAAGCGCTTCGGCGGAGACTGTATCCCGCAGATATAGTAGGTTGCCGCCAGCGGGTATTTGCCGGAGCGGACATTCGCCGGAGTGCCTTCAATGCCGTCGATGGTCAGGAATCGCACCTCCTCCATCGGACGCAGGTTCCAGGCACCGCAGGAAAGCGCGTTGCGGTTCCCGCCCGCCATAATCAACGGTTCGGCGGCGTTTTCCATCAGGGCGACATCTTTCGCCGCCGGTTTGCCCTGCAGCAGGTTCCGGGAAAACACCAGGCTGCCGACGGTATTCCGTCCGGGGCCGATTTTATGAATGGTGAAGCCGGAGCCGTTGAACTCTTTCCAGTAGATCGTTTTGCCGCCGAAAATCTCGCGAAGGCTTTTCAGTGCCATATCCGTCACCTCATTACCGAAGTTCACGGCCACGCCAAGGGCTTCGATCGCGTAAGGTTCGGCGTTCAACGCCGGGACCTGTTTTCGCAGTTCCGCCAGTTCGTCCGCCGTGCAAATGACGAATTGAGCACCGCCAGTTTTCAGCTCTGCGGCAGCGTTTGCCAGCGATGAATTGCCGATCCGGTAGGACCCTCCCTCTTTCTCGAGAGCCGACTGCATGGCGGCACGACGCAGCAGCGGTTCGTTGCCGATGGTGTCGAGGATACGGACCGGTTCGGCGGCCTGAAACAGCGCAGCCGTTCCAGCAAGCAGAAATGTTAAGATGTATTTCATGAAAAACCTTACTTTTGTTCGTGAAAATTCAAAATAACATGTTATATTAACCAATTCAAACTGCGGACGCATTTTTATACAGAGAAAATTAAGCTCGGAGGCAATACATGGGCAATTACGATTATCTGAATGAAATCGGCAAAGAGCCCGGCAATCTGATCAAGGGGCTGCAGGCGATCCAGGGGCACGCGGGTTACGTGTCCGACGAGGGAATCGCTGCCGCCGCCGATTATTTCGGCATTGCTGAGGTCGAGGTGGAAGGAGTCCTGACTTTTTATGCGCAATTCAAGAGGGTGAAACCGGGACGCAACAAGATCAGCATCTGCGACGGTACCGCCTGCCACATCAAAGGCAGCACCCAGATTCTCGACTGGGTCAGCACCGAGCTTGGCGTCAAGCCCGGCGAAACGGATGCCGACGGCAACTTCTCACTCGAAACCGTAGCTTGCCTCGGCTGCTGCAGCCTGGCCCCCGTGATGAGCATCAACGGCAAAATCTACGGCAAGCTCGACCGCAAAAATACCGTCAAAATCCTGAAGGAGTACCGCCAATCATGACCATCAGCGATAAAATCAGAAAAGTCCGGGTCGGCACCGCATCCTGCGGCTTGGCTGCCGGCGGCGCGGCGGTACTGGACGCCCTCCGGGCGCAGGCGCCTCAGCTCGATATCGACGAAGTCGGCTGTATCGGCCACTGTTACGCGGAACCCACGGTGGAAGTCATTACCGACGCTGGTTCCATCCTGTATGCCGGAGTGGACGCGTCCGACAAAGCCATTTCCAGCATTCTGGGACTGGGCGACGCCTACCGCTTCCATATTCCCGAAGCCCGGGCGCAGAAAGAACTGCTGAAAGTCCTGAAGCTGGCCGGACGCATCAACCCTGTTTCGCTCGAAGAATACATGGCCAACGGCGGTTACGGCGCCCTGAAAAAAGCGCTGGACAACACCCCCGAATGGGTTATCGACGAAATGAAGAAATCCGGCCTGCGCGGGCGCGGCGGCGGCGGGTTCCCCACCGGCATGAAATGGTCTTTCCTTGCCGCGAAACAAGCCGAACAGAAAATCATGATCTGCAACGCCGACGAAGGCGACCCCGGCGCATTCATGGACCGTTCCCTGATGGAAAGCGTCCCGCATCAGATGCTGGAAGGAATGCTGATCGGGGCCTACGGCACCGGCGCGACGCGGCTGTTCATCTACTGCCGCGCGGAATATCCGCTGGCCATCAAGCACCTGAAGATCGCCATCGAACAAATTTATGCCAACGGCCTGAATAAAATCAATGGCCGCGAACTGGAAATCACCATCAAGGAAGGCGCCGGGGCATTCGTCTGCGGCGAAGAAACCTCGATGATCGCTTCGTTGGAAGGGCGGCGCGGCACTCCGCGTTTCCGCCCCCCCTTCCCCACCGACCGTGGCTGGAACGGCTGGCCGACGTCCATCAACAACGTTGAAACGTTCGGCAACGTGCCGCTGATCATCGCCGAGGGGGCCGACGCTTATGCCTCCGTCGGTACGGCGGGCAGCAAGGGTACCAAGCTCTTTGCCCTGGCGGGAGACCTTGAATTCCCCGGACTGGTGGAAGTCCCGATGGGGACCACGCTCTCCGAGATCGTATTCGGCATCGGCGGCGCCGACCCGGAAAAGGTCAAGGCGGTCCAGACCGGCGGTCCCTCCGGGGGCTGCATCCCGAAAGAACTGTTCGATACGCCCGTTGATTACGACTCCCTTAAATCGCTGGGCGCAATCATGGGCTCCGGCGGTATGATCGTGATTTCCAACGAACGCTGCATGGTGGAAACCGCGCGTTTCTTCCTGGACTTCACCCATCGTGAATCCTGCGGCAAATGCACATTCTGCCGGGTCGGCACCACCCGCATGTACGAAACGCTTGAGCGGATCGTGGCGGGGAACGGCGTCGCCGCCGACCTTGAGTTTCTCGAAACCATGGGCAAAAAAGTCGGCAAGGGTTCGCTGTGCGGGCTGGGCCAGACCGCACCGAACCCGGTGCTTGCCACCCTCCGCTATTTCCGTCACGAATACGAAAAACATGTGATCGACGGTCAATGTCCCGCCCTCCAGTGCAACAATCTGGTCGATGTCTACATCTCCAAGGACAAATGCATCAAATGCCGCCTCTGCATCAAAAACTGCCCGGTCAACGCCATCAGCGACGACTTCGTGGTGGACAACAGCAAATGCACCCGCTGCAATACCTGCATCGAAATCTGTCCGAAAAAGACCATTGCCCGCGCTAAAAAAGGAGAATGCAACTGTGGATAAGCAATTGATTCATTTCAAGATTGACGGCAGAGAGTTTCAAGTCGCGCCCGGGCAGACGATTCTGAACGTGGCGGAGGCCAACGGCATTTCGATTCCCACCCTCTGTTTCAGCAAAAAGATTTCCCGTACCACCTCGTGTTTCGTCTGTCTGGTCAAGGACGCGAAGACGGGGCGCTTCCTGCCGTCCTGTTCGGCCTGCCCGGTTGAGGGCGGCGAATATGATTCCTCCACGGAGGAAGTGACCGACATGCGCCGGACCGCGCTCGAACTGCTGCTTTCCGAACACCAGGGCGACTGTGAAGCGCCGTGTACCATCGCCTGCCCGGCTCACGCCCAGGTGGAGGAGTACGTCCGCGCCGGACGCAAAGGCGAATTTCTGGAAGCGTTGAAAATCATCAAACAGCGCATTCCGCTGCCGATGAGCATCGGCCGCGTCTGTCCGCGTTTCTGTGAAAAGGACTGCCGCAAAAACGTTACCGGCGAACCGGTCGCCATCAACGACTTCAAACGTCTCGCCGCGGATATGTTTTACGACACCTATATGGAAGAACTCCCCCCGTTAAGCGGTAAAAAAGTCGCGATCATCGGCGCCGGACCGGCGGGATTGGCGGCGGCTTATTACCTGCGCCTCGGCGGCGTGGCCTCCCATATCTTTGACAAACAGCCCGCGCCCGGCGGCATGCTCCGCTACGGCATCCCGGAATACCGTCTGCCGAAGGCGATTCTGGATAAGGAGCTTGCGCATTTCACCGAAATGGGCATCGAAATCGAATGCGGCAAGGAACTCGGCAAAGACTTGAAACTGGCCGAGCTGGCCTCCGGTTACGACGCCGTCGTCGCCGCGGTCGGCTGCTGGAAACCGAGCTCCATGTATACCGAAGGCGAAGAATTGGCCGAACAGGGCATCCGCTGGCTCGAAATCAACAACTGCGGCCATACCGGGAACCCCGGACGGACCGTTGTGGTCGGCGGCGGCAATACCGCCATGGACTGCGTGCGTACCGCCATCCGGCTCGGCGCACCGGAAGTGACCTGCTGCTATCGCCGGACCGAAAAAGAGATGCCTGCCGAAGCCATCGAAATCCACGAAGCCAAGGAAGAAGGCGTCAAATTCGAATTCCTCTGCGCGCCGTTGAAAATCCGCCGCGAAGGCAGCGAATTGATCATGACCTGCCAGCGCATGACTCTCGGCGAACCCGATGCTTCCGGCCGGCGCAAGCCGGTTCCGGTTCCGGGCAGCGAATATGACATCAAGGCCGATACCATTATCGCGGCCATCGGCCAGGCCACCGACGCTCCCGAAGGGTTCAGCACGACCAGGCGCGGCGATATTCAGGTGGATTCCAACAGCAACTTGATGATCGGCAATATTTTCGCGGCCGGCGACTGCATCAGCGGCGCCGCCACTGTGGTGGAAGCCGTGGCGGGAGGCCGCAAGGCCGCCGTCAGCATCCTGCGCATGCTCGGACTGACCGATGAAAAACCGTCGCGGACCATCAACGTGTCACGCGGACACTGGCAAAAGAATAACCTGACCCGCGAGAATCTGGTATTCCTGCGTTCGGACGTCTCCGACGCCGAGCGTGTACAGTTGGACTTGATCGAACTGACCAGGCGCACGTCCGGTTTCGAAGAAGTCTCCCGCACCCTCCACCAGAGCGATATCATGGCGGAAGGCAAGCGCTGTATCGAATGCAGTTGCACCGCCAAGAGCGATTGTAAACTCAAGAAACATTCGGAAACCTACGGCGCCAGTACGACCCGGATCGGCGGCAAGAAACTGGATTCCGGTTATGACAGCCGTCATCCGGCCATCATTCAGGACCGCATGAAGTGCATCAAATGCGGCATCTGCGTCAAAATCTGCAAGGAAGTGGTCAACCAGAACCTGTTGAGCACCAAGAGACGCGGTTTTTCAACCGAAGTCGGCGCCGCTTACGGCAATCCGCTGCCGTGCTCCTGTACGGAATGCGGACAATGCATCGTGGAATGCCCCGTCGGCGCGCTCGACTGGAGACTGAAGGAATAACAATACGGATTCGTCCGTTGAACCGGAGGCGTCGCGCCGCATTTCATGCTCGTGACGGCCTCCGGATTTTTTTGCCGGTGATCAATGATCAGGTATAATCGTAATCGCGGAATTCCCGGTTGTATCCGTCCCGGGAGGAAAAATGCTCCTGCCAGTGCCGGATCGAATGAATCCGCCAAGTCGACAGCACCACTTCAATCAGGTCGAAGCGGTAAGTCACATCCGGGTTGCCAATGGCGCGCAGGTAATTTTGAGCGGCATGAACAATGCGCTGTTTTTGAGACGTCTTCAAGTTTGCCGCCGGACGCGCCAGCGGATGATAGCGCATGGTCTTGACTTCCGTGAAAACCAGAATGCCGCCATCGCGCGCCACAATATCGATTTCGCCGGATTTGACTTTGTAGTTCCGGCAGAGGATGTCGTAATTTTTTTCTTTCAACAGGCGGCAGGCGAGGTTTTCGCCCTTGTGCCCAAGGCGCAAATGACGCTTTTTCGACAGCCTGAAATTCATTCTTTTTTCTTCTTGTCGCCGCCGGAATCACCGGAGCCGCCGCCCGAAGAACTGCCGCCGCTCAAGGCAAATTGCAGGATCAGCACCAGCACGGCGCAAACCATCAACACCCATAACGCCGGATTGCTGAAACTGAAAAACTCGGAATAGTGTTCGGGGTCATTCATCTTCTGACCCCATTGGAAGATCGTGCCGGACAACCATTCGGACGCAATGCGGACGCAGGGCACCGCCAGAATCATTCCGAGAATCGCCCAGAGCGCATAAAGCTTGCCTGACGCCAGCGACGCCAGCACCGTCACCGGCACGGCCATGCACAGCGCCATGCCGATCCCGGCCACGATCCCTCCCAGTATCGAGGGCCAGAGGTAGGCGGGACGGACATGATAAGTCACCACACCGGTCTTGTACAGAAAATAGAACAACAGCGTGCCAATCCCCAGTGATAACAGGAAACTTTTGGACAGCTCCCCGTTTTTCAGCGTCAGTGCCTCGCGCACTTGCTTGCTGTACGGAAAATCGCTTTTTACCAGAATGATACCGAAGGCGATCCCCATCAGGATGGCGGCCGCCATCCGTCCGTTCCCTTCCAGAGCCAGCGGCGCCAATGCGGCCAGTTTCGTCACCATCATTTGGCACCTCCGAAACGGCGGGCGATCAGGATCGATGAAATAATCGCCGTCGCCAGGAATACTGACATGAACACCCACGCACCTGATGAAACCTGCAACGCCGAAATCCATTGCCCGAAAAAGCTGTCCCCGGACATCTGCAATCCGAGCATCACCAGAAATCCACCGCCGAAACCGGTCAATAACGCCTTGCCCGCTCCCGCCAGCATGCCGCCGGAACCGCCCTCCGGGCGCAAGGCGAACTTCCATTTGCCGGAGATAAAGGCGCAGGCCAGCGCGCCGATGAAGATTCCGCCCAGGAATCCGGTCTGCCAGTCCAGCGGCGGAGCCTGTTCAATCGATCGATCTTCGGCGGCGCGGCGGCTGAATTCCGCCATCTGCAACATACCGTCGCTCATGCCCGGCGTATCGTCAAACATCCAAAGCATCGCCACGCCAAAAACGGCAAGGCACAGTCCGCTGAGCCACCATGCCCAGCTCCCGCTGACAATCGATTTGAAATTCGGCATACCCGTGTTACTCCTTATCCAATTCAAAGAGGTTTCGGCAATCTTAACTGCAATTCTTTCCGCGCCGCCAGTTGCCCGTGGCAGACCGCCAGCGCCAGCGCGTCGGTCGAGTCCAACGGAATCTGCGACGCATCCAGCGAAAACAACACCGACATCATCAGCGCCACCTGCGCCTTGTCCGCCTTGCCGCTGCCTACGGCGGCGCGCTTGGCCGTGGTCGGCTTGTAGGGATAAACGGGAATGCCCCGTTCGCCCAGAGCCGCCAGGATCGCTCCGCGCGCCATGCCGAGGATGATCACGGTGGAGGGATTTTTTCCCAGAAATGGATCTTCAATCGACGCCATATCGGGTTTGTACGTATCAATCAATTCACGGATGCCTCCGGTCAAACGCCGCAGGCACTCCGTATGCGGCAAGGTCTTGCCGTTTTTGATCACGCCGCAATCGACGATCGACATGTCGTTCACGCTGTCAACCTTGATCACGGCATATCCGGAACAACGGATCGCCGGGTCTATGCCCAGAATGATCATTCAAGACTTTCGAGGACTTCGTCGCTGATATCGGCGTTATGGCTGACACGCTGTACGTCGTCGAGGTCTTCCAGACGGTCGATCAGCTTCATCAGCGACGAGGCCAATCCCACTTCGTTGATTTCCGCCATCAGGTCGGCGCGCTGCATGACTTCGGCTTCGTCCGTGGTGATTCCGGCTTCGGACAACACGTTGTTGATCGCTTCAAGGGCATTGGGTTCCGCCCAGATTTCGGCGTAGCCGTCTTCGCAATCGATGTCTTCGGCTCCGGCGTCGAGGGTCAGCTCCATCAGCTTGTCTTCATCGGCGGCGGCGCCGCTGAGGATGAAGTGCGCCTGACGGCGGAACAGGCGCGAAACCGCCCCGGACGCCGCCAGGTTGCCGTTGCAGCGGTCGAACGCGGTACGGACTTCGCTGGATGAACGGTTGCGGTTATCGGTCAGGCACTCGACCAGCACGGCCACGCCGCCGGGGCCGTAGCCTTCGTAAACAATTTCTTCAAAGATGGCATTGCCGAGTTCGCCGATGCCTTTTTTGACGGCGCGGTCGATATTGTCATTGGGCATGTTGGCCGCTTTGGCGGCAGCCAGTGCGGAACGCAGGCGCGGGTTGGCGGAAGCATCGGCGCCGCCTGCTTTTGCCGCCACCATGATTTCTTTGGCGATCCGGGAGAAGATTTTGCCTTTTTTCTTATCCGCTGCATCTTTTTTGTGTTTGATGTTTGCCCATTTACTATGTCCAGACATATAAACCTCAGATTTAATTAACCGTTTTAAATTATAGATTCAATCTGATTAAGATAGCGCTTTTTCGCCATTTTTCAATATCAGGTCGAAAAATATTTATCCAGTCCCGAATATTGATAAGCGCAGTTACGGCAGACGGCAAGGCTTTCCCGGATCATTTCCGCTTCTTCGTCCGCCGCGGGACGCCCGCTGTAAGCCACTCGGCAGTAAGCGGAAAAAATCCGCTCTACATGCCCCGACAGGCCGGGAATCCGGCCTTCCACGAACCTGCTGTATCGAATCAGTTCCATATTGCGTTGCCGCGGCAGTCCGGCAACCACCAGTTGTTCGCGCACAGCCAGATAGGCGTTTTGAACCACTTCGTCGGCGATTTCGGCGGCATGCGCGGCCAGATAATAACGCCGTTCACGTGACAGGTGAATCATCCGCCGCAGGAACAGCCGGATGATCCGGACCCCCAGGATCAACGCCGTCAGCATGATCAGCAACGGGATCAGCACATACCAGCGCGTCCGCATGAAATCCAGCGTTTTGCCGCAGAATTCCAAACTTTTGGCCAGCCCGGCCTTGATCCATACCGTTGATTTCCGGACGAGCGTACGCGCCTTTTCCATGCCTTTGCCCTCGATATTCGGCAACATGCGGTCAAATTGATTGTTGATCTGTTCGCGGATATTGTCCGGGGCGACGGCGGTTTTCAGTAATATTTTTTCCGCCGGGTTCAGTTCCGCGCCATCGGACTGAAAACGCTTTTCCCGGCTTTCCAGAATATACTTCTGGGCTTCGCGGGTGATCTCCGGCGGCGTCACCCGCCAGGATTCGCCGAACGGGTCCCGGAAACTCCCGATTCCGAATGGCGTCGTCCGTGACGGCAACGCGCTCGGCGGCGTGGCGTCAAACGTCAGCCACCCCATATTTTCAATAAAAATCTGAGTCCAGGCGTGAGCATGATACTCGTGGACCTCGAAAAACCCGGTCAGGGCATTGTAGTTCCCCGGCGAAAACCCGGTCACCACCCGCGACGGCAAATCCGCCAGGCGTGCCATCACCGCCAACGTTCCCGCATAGTATTCGCAGTGTCCGGTTTTCAGCTCAAAGACAAAATAATCCGCCATTTCCCGGTCTTCCGGCAACGGGTCCGCTTCCAGCTTGTACGGATAGTTTTCGCGCAGGAAATCCCGCAGTTTGACGGCTTTGTCGTATGGTGATTCAATTCCCTGAATCAATGCGGCGGTCTGTTCTTTCAACCGGTCGGAAATCTTTCCGGCGGGCAGCCGCAGAAAGTGTTTGCGCGGCATGGCGTCCAGCCAATAATCCGGCGGCGGTTCCCCCATCGTCTCCTTGTTGTAAGGCATCAGCAAGCAGGAATTGACGGAATACCGGAAAGGCGTTTTCGGGAAATCGATCTGCAGCAGTTCCATGTGATCGTTGCGGATTTCAAAAATAAATCCGTTCCGCTGTTTTTGGGGAATATCAAAACTCTGCGCCCGGTAGGCGGCGAACAACCGGTAGGAAACCCATTTTTCCATCGAAAACTGCTGCGGCACCGATTCGCTGATGATTTTATCCGGCAGCCCCCGGTACTTGGGTTCATTCCGGCTGACCGCCCATTCCTGCCCGTCGTAAAGGTCATAAATCTGCCCCGCCCAATACAGTTTCACCGGCGATTTAACCCGGAAAACCAAATCGGTCCCTTGTTCGGAGGTGTTGGCGGCGCCGTTCCCCTGCCCTTTGTTTTCGGTATTTTTCCTGGAACTCAGCGCGGGATTCACCGGAGCTTTTTTGCGTTCGGTGGTGACGGTGGCTTTTTGGCCGTCGGTCTCCACGGTACGCTTGGCGTCCGGACGGATGTGGATCTTTGCCGTCTTGAACCAGAACATGGTATCGGCATGGTTCATCAGGTCGTTCTCCGTGACGAAAGAGACCTGGAACACCCCTTCCCCGGGCTTGCGGTCCAGCGGAAACAGGATAAACACGTACCATGCCACCGCCGCCGCCACCACAAAATGCATCAATATGAAAAACCAGTTTCGCCAGATATAACGCAGCGGCACTTTCAGCCCGGCCTGCCGCCCCAGCGCCCGCGCCCGCGAATCATAAAACAGCAGCAGCATCAACAGAAACGCCGGAACGAAAATCTGGATGTAGACGGAACGCGGGATCAACGCCCCGTAGAGCAGCATGAAAAATGAAATCAACAGCAGATAATCGTAATCCTCGACCCGCTGCGCCAGCACAAAACACAGCCCGATGCCGCAGATCGACTCCGCCAGCACCTTGTCCAGCGGCGTCCCCAGATATAAACGGTACAAAAACCAACTGAATACCAGCGTCAGAATTCCGAGCTGCAACAGAAAACGCTTTCCGCGCCCCAGCAACCGGTACGGCAGATACGCCGAAAGCCCCAGCGGCACCGTCAGCGCCATCAGCGACACGGCATAGACCGGATCGCTGTGCTGCCACAAGGCGGCAATCAGGACCAGTTCGTACATGATGACATAGATGAAATGCCCGTCCATCCGCTGCGGTACGCCAATCTGCGGTGGCTGGTAAGCGATTACGGATTTCGCGTTGTTTTTATTCGCCGGTTTCATGGCAGAGCAACTCATTGATGTTGGTAGTGAAATTCACCACCCGCGGCTTGAGCATACAGCCTTCGGGTTCCGGCAGGGCCTTGCGGATGACCCGGGGCAGTTCCGGGTCGATCACCGGGAAATAACCGCGCGGGGCCATGATCCACCGAACCTCGATGTGGTTGGCGGCAAATTCTTCCAGTTGCGCGCTGATCATGGCGTTTTCGCTCATGGTCAGGCAGTAGAAAATCGAATTCGGATAGATCAGTTCCAGCCCGTAGTCCAGCAGTTCGTCGAGCCGCCCGGCGCCGGGTTGGACAATCGCCAGCGAGTTGATCAGTTCCGTATGGATGCTGGAGGCGTCGCCGCGAATCCGCAGTTTCTCCCCGCCCGCGGTGAACGTGATGAATTGCACCCGGCAGTACATGTCCGAAAGGCCGGCAAAAATCGAACCGGCGATTTTTAACAGAAATTCAAAATTGTTTTCCTCGGGATCGACCCCGACATGCTTTTTTTCACTGTCCAGAATAACCGTCACCTGATCCAGCGACCCGGCTTCGAATTCCTTGACCATCAGTTTGCGTTTAGCCGCGGTGGATTTCCAATGGATGAAGCGCAGTTCATCCGACGGACGGTATTCCCGGATGCCGAAAAACTCCTGTCCGCTCCCCGAAACCCCCAGCGGACGCCCTTCCGGCGAAAGAATCGCCCGCCGTTCCAGATGCACCGGCAGTTCGCTGAGCCGGACAACCTCCGGTCCCACCATGACTTCCGCCGGAAGCCGGAAATGGCGGAAACGCGAAAACAGCCCGGCCGGGTCGCCGCCGATCAGCGTCACCCGTTTCAAATCGAAAAAACCGCGCCGCCGCGCCGGTACATGCCGGTCAAAGATAATCTTGCTCCGGGGCCGCATCGGCGGCAGGACGCAGCGGAACACGCCGCCCGGCACAAATGGGATTTTTTCACTGACGACAACCGCCTGGCGGAAAAAGAACCCGCGGTTGCGGATCGCCAGCGGCATGTTCAAGTCGGTCCCGCGTTCGCCGTCGTGCGACGGTACGCGCTCCACCCGGAATCCGTACAATGAAAACAGCGCCAGCAGGAAACTGGCAACCACCATTCCCACCAGCGAAGCCGCCGCCAACGCCGTGCCGAGCCCGACATTGATCAGCGCCACACCCACCGCGCCGACCGCTGCCAGGCTGAACACGATTCCGCGCGGCGTCGGCAATATCCAGTTCATACCCCTTTGTCCTCGTTGTCCATGGGAATTGATTCCAGAATGCTTTCCAATACGGCGCGGACGCTTTTCCATTCGCCCTGGCTGCGCAGTTTCAGGCGCAGGCGGTGAGCCAGCACCGGTTCGGCCATGCCGCGCACGTCGCCGGGGATCACATAGTCACGCCCGTAATACGCCGCCAAGCTCTGCGAAACCCGCATCAACGCCAGCGAAGCGCGCGGACTGCATCCGCCCACCAGCGCCGGGTGATTTCGGGTGGCGTTGGCGACCGCCACAATGTAGTCCTTGATCTTTTCGGAAATATGCACCTTGCGCACCAAGGCGTGACAGCGCAGCACATCGTTGGATTTGATCACATAGGAGATGCGGTTCAGCGGATGCGATTCGGCCTGGGAAGCCAGAATCTCTTTTTCCGATTCCGCCGCGGGATAGCCGATGGAGAGCTTGACCATGAAGCGGTCCAACTGCGGTTCCGGCAGCGGATACGTCCCGTGGTAGTCGTCCGGGTTCTGGGTGGCGATGACGAAAAACGGTTTCGGCAGTACGTGCTGCCGACCGTCGATGGTGATGACTGATTCGGACATGCACTCCAGCAGGCTCGACTGGGTGCGGGGCGTAGTACGGTTGATTTCGTCCGCCAGGATGATATTACCGAAAATGGGACCGGGAACGAACCGGAATTCGTTTTTGCCCTCATCAAAAACACTCATCCCGGTGATGTCCGACGGCATCATGTCGGGGGTGAATTGAATCCGTTTGTAATTGGCCTGAATCGATTTCGCCAGTGCCTGCGCCAGCACCGATTTGCCCACGCCCGGCATATCCTCCACCAGCACGTGGCCGTCCGCGAACAGGCAGACGATGACGTTGCGGATGACATCCGGCTTGCCCTTGAATACCTTGCCGATGTTTTCTTCCAGCAGGGTGATCACGTTTCGCAGGAGCGCGATCGAGGATATTTCCTCACCGTCGCCGTCCTGCGCCCCCGCCTGAATCCGGACCATGTTGTCCGGATCGTTAAACACGATCATGCTCGAACCGATCTGGATCACGTCCATATGTTTGACCGGGCACGGTTCGTTCACCGGTGAATTGTTGATGAAGGTGCCGTTGGCGCTGTGGAGGTCCTTCAGCAGAAATGTATCGCCGGAGCGCCGGAGTTCCGCGTGGCGGCGCGACACGTCGCTTTTGTTGATGATGATGTCGCATTCGTTGCCGCGCCCGATTACGGTCAGGTTTTTCTCCATCGGGTAATCGCGGCTTTTGCCGTAGCCTTCCTGAATAGTCAATATTGGATTCGATGACATAATTGTGTTCCATAAAAAGAATCGGTTTTTGGGCTTTTCTGGACTATAACCGTTAATTTATTCATTGCAAGCCGCAAAACCAAAATTTCCTGCATGGAACACAAAAATTTAAACAGGCGAACCCCTCAGTATTCACTCCAGTCGGGTTTGGCGCTGAATACCTTGCTGACCGCCTCCATATCGAATTTCGAAGTACGGTCATAATTGTAAATGCCGTTCTGCTCCTGTTCCACGTCGGTCAACTGGGTGTAGCAGTATCCGCCCAGCTCCGGCATCGACACCAGCAGGGCGGTCAGGCCGCGGATGCGCCCGAACGCTTCGGCGGCGTCCGCGGACGGCCGGCCGTATCCCCAGGAGTTGTCGGCATATTCCCCGCGCTCCGGCGGCACGTATTTCACGCCGCCGTATTCGTCGATGATATAGGGCTGGCCGCGATAGGCCGGCAGTTCGATTTCCGGCGCGGTTGCGTAAACCGGTTGGTTTTCCGGTTTCAGGATCGCCGCCAGTTCATCCGCTTTCTGCGAATAATGATGAACGGTCCAAAGGTCGGTCCGCACATGGACGTAACCGCTGGAATCGTTCACCGGGCGGGTCGGATCGAGGGCGCGGGTCAACTCATAGATGCCGCCGACGAAACGGCGGTGTTCGGCCAGGTTCATATAGCGGCTGGTTTCATTCGTCGGCGTCCAGGCGATGATCGACGGATGGTTGAAGTCGCGCTCCACCACCGTGCGCCATTCCGCCATGTAGTTGAGGATTCCCTGATAATAATTAAGCGGAGCCTCGCTGTAATACCGCCAGAATCCGATGCCCCAGTCCGGAAACTCGGCCCATGTCAGGTAGCCGAGCCGGTCGGCCCAATAGTGAAAACGCTCCTCGAAAATCTTCTGGTGGAGCCTGGCTCCGTTGAAACCCGCCGCCATCGACAATTCGATATCCCGTTTCAGCGCCCCGTCGTCGGGAGCCGTCCATATCCCGTCCTCATAAAATCCCTGGTCCAGCACGAAACGGACGAACAACGGACGGTTGTTCAGGAACATCCGGTTCCCCTCGATATGGATTTTGCGCAGACCGGCGTAGGAAACAACCCGGTCAATGACCTTCCCGGCGCCGTCCCGTACCTCGTAAACGATGTCATAAAGGAACGGCTTGCCCGGTTCCCAGGCCACGGCGCCGGGAATCTCCAGGGTCACCGGGATTCCGTTGGCGCATGGAACGGTGGCCGCGGCCGCTTCCCGGCCTCCGGACACGGCTTTGACCGTCAGCGTACCGCCCTGTGCAAGCCCGTGGAAAACCGGCGTGAAAACAAAGGCGCCGCGGTCGAAATCCGGAACCGTCTTACAGCTCCGCAAACCTTGCCTGTGAACAGCTTCCATCCATACGGTCTGCCAGATGCCGGTGGTACGGGTATAAAAACACCCCGCCGACTTGTACCGCGGCGACTGCTTGCCGAACGCCTGGTCGCCGCCCCGCATGTCGTCGCGGACCTCGACGACCAGATCATGGGTATTGCCCGGAACCGCGCGGCCGGTCAGGTCCACAGTGAAGGGGGAAACCCCGCCGACATGACGCCCGGCCTCTTTTCCGTCCAGATAAACCGTGCATTCATAGTCCACGCCCCCGAAATGCAGCAGGATCATTTTGCCGCCCCATCCGGCGGGAACGGCAATTTCGCGGTGATACCACATCATTTCGATGAAGTCGGTATGGGCTGCGCCGGAGAGCCTGCTTTCCGGGCAGAACGGAACCATGATCCTGCCCTCGAACCCTTTGCTCTCCGGAAATCCGCGTTCGCCTCCGCTCCTGCCGGGGTCCAGGCGGTAACTCCATTCGCCATTCAGGTTCAGCCAGGCGTCGCGTTCGAATTGCGGGCGCGGATATTCAGGACGTGGAATGTTCATGTTTGATCTCCTAATTTGGTTGTTTCCTGCATTGACATTTAATATTTCCTGCATTGACATTTAATATATAATCATCTATATTAAAAAAGAATGGTGAAAATCGACAATCAAATGAGGATTATCCGCATGAAGGAGGATATTATCACATTTCCGCCGCAAACGCCGGACAATCCGCTGATCCTGCAGATGGCCGGCACGTCCTGGTGCGACGGTTCCTACCGGATCGCCAGGACCGATTCGCCCATATATGTTTTCGAATACGTCGTCAAGGGCAGCGGGTATTGCCGCATCGGGGACAACTGCTTCCATCCGGCCGCCGGCGACGTCTACATCGTCCCGCCGGGCTCGAATCACGAATACGGCTCCAGCGCCGCCGATCCCTGGACCAAATTATGGTTCAACCTCGAAGGCCCCCTGGTCGGCAGTTTGCTGAGCGCCTGTCAGCTTACCGGCATTTACCATTTGAAGAACTGTCCGGTCCGGAAGGCTTTCGAGGACGGCCTCGCCGAACTGCGCGCCAACCGCAGTGACGTGGAAAACATCGCCCCCCATGTCATTCTGGAAATAATCATATCGATCCGGCGCGAACACAATGCCGCGCTCCGGCAGCCGTATTCCGGGGACGGACTGGCGCTCCGGGAAGTTATCGAACGCCATATTTTCAAGCCGTCGCCGGCGCTGGACGAACTCAGCGCCGCCATCCGGCGCTCCCCGTCCCAGGCCATCCGGATTTTCCAGCGGGACTTCGGAATCACGCCATACCAATACCTGCTGCGGCGAAAAATGGAAACAGCCCGGATGCTGCTGAAAAATTCCGTCAAGCCGGTTAAGGAAATCGCCTGCGAACTGGGCTTCTCCGACGAATATTATTTTTCCAACATTTTCAAGAAAAAAAACGGTGTTTCTCCTCAGAAATTCCGCAAAGGAGGGTAACAGCAATATGAAAAGAAAAGTGATCGTTTTTGGCGCCAGTGGTGAAATCGGCGGCCGGATTGCCCGGCTTGCGGCGGACGCGGGACATCGGGTTTACGGCGTTTCTCGAGGCACGAACCTGCGCGACACCGTGGACTTGAGCGGTGTGCAGATGCTCCACGGCGATAAAAACGATGAAACCTTTCTCCGCGACGTGGTCTCGAAACTCGATATCGACGCCGTCATCGACTCCGTTCCGTCCCTTGAAAGCGTCGATCTTTACATGAAATACCTGCCCCGGGCCGGAAACGTCTTTTTCTGCAGTTCCACCGGCACGTTTGTCCCCCTTCAATGCTTCCCGGCGGACGAAAACCATCCGTGGCGCGAAGAAACCCCGGTCAACTTCTACCGCCAATGCCGGCGCGACGACTACGCCCTGCGGATGTATGCGGAGAAAGAGTTTCCCGTCACCATCTTCCGCCCCACCAACATCATCGGTGAAGACCGGGTTCCGCTGGAACTCTGGGGCGGCAGGAACATCGAATTCTACCGGGATTTACAGGCCGGTCGGCCGGTCACCATCCCTGCCTGCGAACAGGTCATGGTGCAGTCCGGCTACAACTGGGACCTCGCCAGCGCATTCGTGCTGGGGCTGACGCAGCCCGAGGAGGTGCGCGGTGAACTGTTCATCATTTCCTGCAAACAAGCCATTACGCTCGGGCGCTATCTGCAAACCGCGATGGAATTCCTCGGCAGCAAATCGGAAATCCGTCATGCCGCGGTGGAAGAACTTCCGGGAATTTACCCGGACGCTTCATTCGGAGGAATTCCGTTCCTGCTTGAACCGATGTGCCTGGATATCGGCAAGGCCGAGCGGGTACTGGGCTATTCGCCGTCCAAAACCACCGAAGAAGGGCTGATCGCCGCCCTCTCCTGGTGCGTCAACTCCGGTCTGCTCAAATCATAATCGAACCGCCCTTTGCCAACAGCCGCCGGGTCTCCTCCGCATCGATCTTGTCCATGCGGCAGTCGTGGTTTACGCATTGCCATGCGGCGACCCCGGCGGCCTCGCCGCATTGGTTCAGGTTCACCATCACCCGGACGGCTCCGAACGCCTCGCGGTCGGCGTCCAGCATGCGCCCCGCCGCGATGATGTTCGCCGCGCCCGCCGGGACCAACGACGACAGCGGAATCTGGTAAAACGGCAGTACTTCCCCCTCCGGCAGCCAGCGCCCGGATTCGATCAACTGGTTTGCCTTGAAAACCTGAAAACCGCCGTCGAGCCGTTTAAACGCAATCGATTCATCCTCATCGTTATGAATATCGACCGGATAAGTGCCGTTGGCAATCGCGTCCGGAAACCGGGTTCCTTTCAGCAATTCTTCTCCGGTAATTGCTCCGATGGATTCGATATGCAGGCTTTCCCGGATGCCGATGGCGGAGGGCAGCGACTCCAGACTGAATTCCGCCCCGGGGAATTCGTCCCGCAACATGTCCATGATCGCCCGGATCTGGCGGCGCGACTCCAGTTCGGCCCGGCTGATTTCATCTCCCCGGGAACAGTCGCAGTTCAGGACCCGTGTCCCCGCCAGCATGTACGAGCGGCTCCCCGGAATCGGCATGCCCCAGCAATAACCGCCCGGCAGGCCGGGGTATTTGTCCCGGTATTTGTCGATCAGGTCTTTCAGGCTGAACGGGCCGAGGTTCTCCCAACCGCTGAAACGCGCACAGGCCGTCGGCGGCTGCGGATGATCCGGCAGGCGCATTTTCAATCCGGCGTCCCGGCACAATACACCGTCCCCGGACGCATCGACGAACACGCGGGCGCGAATTGCCAAGCGCCCCGACTTGTCTTCCGCCACAACCGCTTCCACCCGGCCGTCTTCCGTCATGACCGGGCGTGAACAGGCGGTTTGCAGAAAGACCCGGATATTGCGGTTCTCCTCCACCATCCGGTCCAGTTCCAACGCCAGCTCTTCGCTGTTGAAACGGACGCCCCGCGAACGCGCCGTCACCGGACAGCGGAAATCGCTGACGGCTCCCCGTTTCTCCAGCCGTTCCACGATTTCGCGGGTCAACCCGCCGATGATTTCCCGGCTTTCGGTCATGTCGAACAAACTGTGCCACATCCCCACCAGTCCGCTGACGGCTACGCCGCCGAAACGGTTCTGGCGTTCGACGAGCGCCACCCGTGCCCCGAGCCGAGCCGCCCGCAGGGCCGCGAACACGCCGGTACAACTCCCTCCGATCACGCAGACATCCACCGATTCGACCACATTCACTTTTTCCGCCGGAATCCATAATTCATTCATCAGACACCTCGATTGTTTTTCGTTGCCATCATTATACAGGATGGAGTCCGGATTTTCTTTGGCGATCCGGTTGTTTTTTATTGTTATCATGCTATTATTAACAGAATGAAAGAAAAAATAGAACAGATACTGGCCCGGCTTGCCGCGCCATACCGGTTGGATATCCTTTGGAAAGGGATCGGCGGATTCCCCTCGCCCGCGCTCTCGCCGGACTACACGCTGCATTGCAATGACTTCTGCCGCGCCGTAAAAGCCGACCCCGCCCGCCTGAAAAAATGCTGCGAAAACGACAACCGTTTCCTGCCGGTCGAGGCACTGAAACACCAGGCGCCTTTTTTTCGCTGCTGCCATGCGGGAGTCACCGAATTGGTCGTACCATCTATCTCCGCCGGGCAATGCGCCGAAGCGTTCCTGCTTGGCGTGTTCCGCGAAACCGGCGCCTCGTGCCCCTATCCGAAATTGCGTCCACTGTACCACGCCGTTCCTTTGCGGAAACGCGATCATTTTACCGATGCCGCCTTTCTGCTGAACGACCTTCTGCCGGTCCTCCGCCATTACCGCGAATCCTGCCGCGAACAAGATGAATCCATCGGTGACCGCCGCGTTCTGGAAGCGGTCCGGCTCCTCCGTCGTGATTTCGCCACCCGGCTGACGGCCGGTGAAATCGCTTCCCGGGTCTGCCTGAGTGAATCCCGGTTCCTGCATCTGTTCAAGGCGCAGACGGGAACGTCGTTCACTGGTTTTCTGTTGAATGTCCGGCTGGAACACGCCGCCCAGTGGTTGAAACGCACCGACCGGAGCATCCGGGAAATCATGGAGAGCAGCGGTTTCAACGATCAAAGCTACTTCTGCGCCCGTTTCAAACAGCACACCGGGCATTCCCCGTTGTCATACCGCCGGAAAATCGCGGAACCGGATGATATCTGACGGCATCTGATCAGCCTTTTTAAATGTACTTGAATTGGCGGAAAACCGTGTTATATTACCATATCTCTTGTCGGTGATGAAACCGTACATCACCGACAAGAGCCTTTTGCGGGCAAACCAAGAGTGAATTCCTGTAAAATTCGCTGAAAAAATCCTGAAACACATCCAATAAACACTTGAAAATCCGTCCGTATGGATTATATTTAAGATTTTGGTATATCCAGCGTTTTTTTGTCAGTCAGCCCTAACCCTAACAGGAGATATATATGCCCAGAGAATTCAATGTGGCAGTTGCCGGCGCCACCGGTGCGGTCGGCATCGAAATGATCCAGACTTTGGAAAGAAGAAATTTCCCGGTCAAAAACCTGCGTTTGCTTGCTTCGGCTCGTTCCGCCGGCAAAAAACTGACATATAAGGGCACAGACATCACCATCGAAGAACTGAAACATGATTCCTTCAAAGGCATTGATATTGCCCTGTTCAGCGCGGGCGCGGACATTTCCAAGGAATACGTCAAGTCCGTGGTCGATGCGGGCGCGGTCATGATCGATAATTCCAGCGCGTTTCGTATGAACGACGACGTGCCGCTGGTTGTTCCGGAAGTCAACCCGGAAGACATCAAGTGGAATAAAGGCGTCATCGCCAACCCGAACTGCACCACCATCATCATGCTGGTGGCGGTCACTCCGTTGCACCGTGCCAAAAAGCTGAAGCGCCTGATCGCTTCGACTTACCAGGCCGCCAGCGGCGCGGGCGCCGAGGGCATGGAGGAACTGCTTTCGCAGACCCGGCAGGCGCTGAACAATGAAGTCTTGACGCCGAAGTTCTTCGCGCATCAGATTGCGTTCAGCCTGATTCCGCATATCGACGTTTTCCTGGAAGGCGACTACACCAAGGAAGAGCTGAAAATGGTTTACGAATCGCGCAAAATGCTGCATTGCCCGGAACTCAAGATTTCCTGCACCAGCGTCCGCGTGCCGATCATGCGTGCTCACTCCGAATCGCTGAACATGGAATTCGTCGAGGATATCACTCCGGCTGAAGTCCGTGAAATCCTGAAAAACGCCCCCGGCGTCAAATTGGTCGACGATATCGCCAACAAGCGTTATCCGATGCCGATTGAAGCCACCGGACAGGGCGACGTGCTGGTCGGACGTATCCGTCAGGACGTCTCCCGCGATGACCGGAAGGGGATTGACATGTTCATCTGCGGCGACCAGATTCTGAAGGGCGCCGCCCTGAACGCGGTTCAGATCGCCGAATTGCTCTGACCCGTTTCCAGATAAATACCGGGAGTTAAGGATCGCCCAGATTCTTAACTCCCGTTTTCGTTGATACGGCGGAGGTTCAATTGCTGATTGCGGTTTTAGTGGCGGCCCGGATTCTGACGAATTCTTTTGCCAATGTGTTCCAGAAAAAGTTGGCAGGCGGCGGCATGCCGTCCCTCCGGGTGAATTTCCTCACTTATCTCGGGTTGAGCGTCATCGCCCTGATCATGGCCTGCGGCTATGACTGGACGGCTTTCAGCGGGGAGTTCTGGCTGTTTGCGGTCCTGACCGGCATTTGCGGCGCGCTTGGCAACGGGTTTCTGGTTATGGCGCTGAAAGACGGCGAACTTTCCGTTCTCGGCCCTGTCAATGCCTACAAGGCGGTCGTCGCCATGCTCGGCGGGCTGATCCTGCTCCGGGAAGTCCCGGGCTTGCAGGGGCTTGCGGGCATGGCCCTGATCATCGGCGGCAGTTATCTGGTGCTGGATGCCTCGCCGGAACGATTCAGTTTGAAACTGTTGCAAAGGCGCGACATCCAATTCCGTTTCTATGCCCTCTGCTTCACCGCCCTGGAAGCGGTCATGCTCAAACGGGTCATTTCCTGTTCCTCGCCCGAGGCCGCTTTTATCATCTGGTGCGTATTCGGCGCGTTCTTCGCTTTCTTCCTGAGCCTGCCGGTCCGGCGGATTCAGGCGCGGACCGATTGGCGAAGGCTCCTGGCCCTGATTTTATGCGCGGCGGCCATGCAGTTATCGACCAATTACCTGTTCAAGCATATGGAAGTGAGTTATGCGCTTTCCCTGTTCCAGCTCTCTTTGCTGCTGAACGTCTGGCTCGGCTACCGTTTTTTCCGGGAAAGGGAATTGCTCAAAAAAACAGCCGGAGCCGTCGTTATGCTGATCGGCTCCGTCCTGATTATCTGTTCGTGAGACTATTGTTCCGTTTTTTCGTCCGGATCGGGTTTCCGGTTACGGGGGAACCGCAGTATTCCGCCCTTGTGCAAGCTGATCAGGACCGCGCCGACAAACGACAGCCCCGCCCAGAAGACGACCTGCCCACTACGGTTTCCGCTCATGAACCGGGCATAACAATAGGCCCCCAATCCCAGCAGCGAGACCCCGGCAAACATGAAGGCCAGTATATTGAAATATTTTCCCCGGCACAGGAGGCAGTAGGCAATTCCGCTCAATCCCATGAGCGAAAGATAGATGAATTTCCATTCAAGCGCGATTTCTTTCAACGGCAGCACGATCATGGCGGCGAGGAATACGCAGAGCCATAATACGGTCCCGGCGACACGGCAGAATTTGCCCCAGGCCGTTTCGCGGTTGAAATATCCAATCAACATTATGGACAGCACGCAAAGGTGAATCAGGGCATAGCTCTTGTACATCATAGGCGGCAGACAACAGGTGCCGCCCAGTAGCAGCGTCATGATGAAAAACACCTGGTTGACTACACTCGGACGCCAGATCATCACCGCTCCGATGATCAGCACGGCGACGGCGGCGGGAATCCAGATGATGGATACGAAAGGCATCGTCATAAACATTGCGGCCATGACCAAAATGTTTACTCCGACCTCGAAATGCGGTATTTTCCGCAGGCAACCGTAAATATAAAACACCGTTGCCGCCCCGAATCCCAGCGAGAGCGGGTTGAATATATTCGTGAAGATCAATCGTGAAAACTGTCCGTAGGCCAGACTTCCACTGTGGTTATTGGATATGCCGCCCAGCAGGATCAGGAACAACGAACCGAGAATCGCGCCGCCGATTGCGGTTTTACTCCGGGCGGCTTTACCGTATTCCACCAGCAGGATCATGGAAGCCAGCAGCGGGGGGATCAACATATACGGCCCGAAGCCGGTTTCCAGATCGCCGAATCCGCCGCTGCCCCGCGCGTCCTGAAACGACAGTGTCAGCAGATACGTCCTGAACAATACGCAGATGATCAGGAATCCTGCCACCACCCACGGAAAACGCGGAGCCGTCCACGGCGTACCGTTATTGTTCGCCACCTCCCTTCCCCGCATGGCCGACGGAATCCAGACCAGAATCGCCAGCGCGGCAAGCACCGGAAACGCCAGTATGCCGAACAGCCCCGGAGCACGATCATCCGGAAATTGCAGAATCAGCTGTGAAACAATCAGAGGATGGATGAAGAACAGCCCGAAAAGCAGATAAATCCCGCCGAGGAAATTACCCGGCAAGCGTATTTTCAACTGCCTTCGCAACGTTTCCAGAATCAACAGCGAAAACGCCAGCCCCGCCCCCAGCCACATGATTCCGTCGCCAAGCGAGTCCAATGTCTGGCTGTCCATGCTGACCGACAGAATCATCAGCAGTGCCAGAATACACATCATGATCGAGCGGGCGTCGTTCCAGACCTTGCCGACCCGGACGATGAACGCGGCGGTCGCCGTCAACAACACGACATATCCGGCAATGATTCCGACCGGGATCACTGTATTCAGGGTTAGATCGCCGGTTTTGAACAGCGTCGCCTGAGCATACAGTACCAGCATGGAACTGATCAGGTAAAATGGATTGGTATTGTAGAGCAGCCGGAGAATATTCTTCGGCGTAACCTCGATGTTGAAGACCGCCACCTCTGGCGGCGTCTGCTGCCATATCCATTTTTTTGAATTCTCCGCCGCTGCATCAGAATCCGGCATCGATGCCGTAACCGGAATTGTCCCCTGCGGTTCCCGTCCCTGATTTTCATGATGAATGACCTGATTCATAGAATACCCCCTTCCTTGAAATTATCAAATGCTATCATGAGCTATCAATATTATACTTTATATGAAAAATAAATGCAAGAGGATATTGACAAAAAACGAAAAAAAATTATATTAAATGATAGCAAATGATAAAAGGAGTCATCCGATGAGTGATCAAAAAGTAGAAAAAATAAACTGGTTTTCCATCAAAGAAGCCGCCCAATACCTGGACATCGGCGAGCCGACCCTTTATCGCTGGATGCGCGACCGCAAAATCACGTTCCGCAAAGTCGGGGATTCCACCCGTTTCCTGCAGGAGGACCTTGATGCCGTGGTCGAGGTCCATCATTCCCAGAAGAATACTGTCGAAGTCCGGAATTACTGCCCGCTTTGTCATAGCGAAAATATGGTGCCCGGCGATTTCCGCACTACCGGGCTGAATTATTTCCAGCCCCGGGCCGGTAAATTCTGGACGCTCCGCACCAGCGCCGTCAAGAGCGAGGCATTGATGTGTGCCGATTGCGGCCATATTGCGGTCTTCGGCGATACGGAGAAATTGGCGAAACTATGCCGCAAACGGCAGGAAAGCGAAACGGCTGAATAAGTAATCTCAAGCCATCAACCGGCGCAGCGATTCGGTTTGAAGCCGGATATCGTCCGCCTGCGTGATCTCCGTCACCATCGCGATCCGTTTGGCACCCATCCGGACCAATTCCGGAATGTGCTGTGCCTTGATGCCGCCCATGATGCTGAACGGAATCGGCAATGTCGGCGCGATGGCTTTCAGCATTTCCACGCCGACCGGCCCGCAGTTCACCGCTTTGGTTCCGGTGGCGTAGATCGGGCCGATATTGATGTATCCGGCGCCGTCGCGGACCGCCTGCGCGGCTTCCTCCGGGTTGTGCGTCGAAACGCCGATCAACAGCTCCGGGGCGATCTTCCGGGCAGCGGTCAACGGCAGGTCTTCCTGCCCCAGATGGACGCCGTCCGCCTCCACCGCCAGCGCGATATCGACATGATCGTTGATGATCAACAGCATGCCGAACTCGCGGGTCACTTCCCGAAAGCGGCAGGCCAGTTGATAGTATTCGCCTTTATCAAGGTGTTTTTCCCGCAGTTGAACCAAGGTCGCGCCCCCGGCCGCCACCTGGCGCAGGACATCCAGCGGATGCCGCCCGTTGCAGAAATCCGAGGTGATAACCGGGTAGAGGTCCACGGCGTCAAAGGCGGCGCGCCTTTCCGATAAATTCTTGAACGATGCTTTCATGTTTCAACTTTCGGGCTAAACCGCGGGCAATCGTCCATCGGATCGGTCGGACGGTCAAACAGCCCGCAGCGGGTTATAAACGGGTGCGGTACGAAATGAACGCAGTCCTTGCAGAACTGCCCCTCGCCGGCTTCCAGTTCGATCACCGGCTTTACGTCTTCCTCGGCTTGAAGCAGGGCTTTCAGGGAATTCATGGCGGCATTGGACGTTTCGGCTTTGGCGGCAGCGTCACCGGCCTCGCCGAGCTCCCCGCCGCAGATGGCACAGGACAAAACCTTGCCGAGCGGCGTCCAGCCGTCCATCAACGTCTTTTCCTTAACCACCGTATCCTGTCCGCAATGCGAGCACCGGACCTTGTCGCCGATTTTCATAAAAGCCCTGCCGGCCGGTTACCTGGAATCGCGCTCCAGCACCCAGCGTTGAATTTTCTGTTCGGTTTCATCCCAGCCGGGCGCGGTCAGCGTCTGGACGAATTTTGCGAAATATTCGCCCATCACGGTCTGGAAAATATGGAGGTTGGTGATCCGTTCCGCAAAACGGCTGTCGCGGTCCATCTCTTCCCCTTCCGGCAGCGAGAGCCCGCTGAAATTGAAATGGTCGGCGTCGAAATTGCCGCTCCAGACATCTTCGCCGCGCACCAGCATGAATTTGGCTTTTTTCAGTTTTTTGCCGACGTTCAGCGCTGCCTTGGCTTCGGCGGCGCGGAGGGGGCTGTCGCCCTTTTTCAGCGTGGTTTCGGCGGCGCCGCGCGCTTCGGCGGCAAAAGCAAACGTCAACGGCCCCTCGATCGCAAACGCGAATTCACCGAATTGATCCGCTTTGATGACGCCATCCTCGCATTCGCTGTAGTACCAGAGCCAGGTCAGAAAATCGCGTCCGGGAGTGGTTTCGCCGTCGCCTTTTTCAGAGAACATAACCACGGGCAACGAGACTTCGGTCATCTGGAAACGGTTTTCCAGATACCATTCCGGCGTCAACTGCACCGGCTCGATATTGGTGGTTTTATAGAAGAAAGCGATGAAATTGTCGATCTGCGCCGTAGAGGCCGTCCCTAAATACAGAACCTTCGACGCCATATCGAGAACCATGGGGGTGCCGGAAATCTGCGGCGGCATTTTCATCAGGTTTTTTTCGACGGCTTCTTCCTTGATCTGTTTTTTCTGGCGGCTCGGCACGACCGAGGTTTCGTTGGCCTGCATGTAAACGAGTTCCTCGCGGCGGCAGATGGCATTCAGCAGAGAAGCCGGGATTTTCCGCTCGGCCTTGCGCAGATTGACATAAAGATGGCCGCCGCAGAGCGCGGTGACCTCATCAATCGTAGTTTCGAGCAGATGGCGGCCGCTCACCCAGCCGATCTGCGGCTCGTCCTTCACCGAATCCAGACTGCCGGCACACATACCGGTGAATAGATCCAGATAATCTTCGGGCAGGTCCTCCCGTAATTGAAAAACCGTAACGGCAAAAGTTCCATGATCAAACGGCATATGAAATTAACTCCTGTTTTTTCTTTTGATTTTAATTTATTTTTTCGGTTCCAGGTCCTGAAGCTGGCGCGTGACTTCTTCGGCTTTCAGAATCAGCATCCGCATTTCCCGCTTGCTGTCCACCCTCAACGCAAGGTCGCGGTGGAGCGCAATGATCTGGTTGTGAATTTTCTGCAGATCCGGGTCGGCTTTAATGATTTCCGTGCGCAGTTTCGTCATTTCGGCTTCAAGATCGGCAGCCTGTTTTTTCAAACTTTCCACTTTCAGGGTATTCGCATCGGCGGGCTGAACCCCGCCCTGCCCCATCATCAGCAGAGCCGCCGCAAAAAAACAACCGGTCAACAATAATTTTCTCATGATACTCCTCGCATGTTTGCCACCGTTTCGACGACTGCGTCAACGGTGAATCCATATTTTTTGCGTAATTTTTCCGGAGCGCCGTGCTCAAGCAGGCCGTCTCCCCAGCCGAAATGGCTGATTCCTTTATGATTGCAGTTAACCAGTTCGGCGTCGCATTGGGCCGCCAGGCCGCCGCCGATCTGCGTATCTTCGAGCGTAACAATCGGCATCGCCGCCGCATGCGCCCGCAATAACGTTGAATCAAACGGCTTCAGGAAGCGGGCATTGACCACCGTGGCGGCAACGCCTTTTCCGGCCAGTGTATCCGCGATTTTCAATGCGGTTTCCAGCTCGCGCCCCCAGGCCCACAGTGCCACGTCGCCGCCCTCGCGGACGACCAGCGAACGCCCGAACGTCAACGGCTGTACCGTATCGGCTCCGAACGGTTCGGCACTGCCGCGCGGATAGCGGATCACCACCGGCGTGGCCAGCTTCCAGGCAAATTCGAACATGATCTCCAATTCATTCTTGTCTGCGGGCGCCATGATCGTCAGATTCGGCAGTGTCCGCATGAACCCGAGGTCATGAATACCGTGGTGCGTACATCCGTCTTCAACGACTCCGGCACGGTCGACCGCAAAAATCACCGGCAGGTTCTGCAGACAGACATCATGGAACAAACAGTCCAGCGCCCGTTGCATGAATGTCGCATAAATCGCATACACCGGCCTCAACCCGCCGACCGCCAGCCCGGCGGCGAACACCGCCGCGTGTTCCTCGGCAATCCCGACGTCGAAGAAACGTCTCGGAAAACGAGAACTGAACTCCCGCAGGCCGGTCCCGTAAGCCATTCCGGCGGTAATGGTCACCAGCTCGGGGTAACGTTCCGCCATGGCGATCATGGATTTGCCGAACGCCTGTGAAAACGTCACTTTTCCCCCGCCCGACGATTTGCCGGTCACCGGGTCAAAAGCGGGCACCCCATGAAATTTCTCCGGAGCTTCTTCCGCCGGCAGATATCCCTTGCCCTTGCCGGTAATCACATGCACCAACACCGGACGAGAGCTGTTCTTAGCCGCCTCAAACGTCCGGATCATCAGTTCAATATCGTGACCGTCAATCGGTCCCAGGTAACGGAACCCCATCACTTCGAACACGCTTCCCGGCAGGATCAGGTTTTTCACCCACCGGAGCATTCTGGAAATAAAACGGTGAATCGACTTGCCTCGGCGCAGACGGAAAATCCAGTTACGGATCGATGCCCGCAGCTTGATGTAGCCGTTTGCGGAAATCAGGCGGTTGAGGTGCCGCGCCAACGCGCCGACATTCGAAGCAATCGACATTTTATTGTCGTTCAGAATCACAATCAACCCGCGGCAACTGGCCCCGGCATTGTTCAACCCTTCCAGTGAAATACCGCAGTTGAAGGCTCCGTCCCCGACGACCGCCACCACCTGTTCATTGCGCCCGGAGCGTTCGGCGGCGGCCTTCATGCCGGTGGCGGCGGAAATCGCCGTCCCCGCGTGCCCGGCAATGAAACAGTCATACTCCGAATGTCCGGGAGTCGGGAACCCGGAACACCCTTCGAATTGGCGCAGAGTTTCGAACTCCTCGCGGCGGCCGGTGATCAGTTTATGCGTATAGGTCTGATGACCGACGTCCCAGATGATTTTATCGCGGGGGGTGTCGAAAGCGCAATGAAGCGCCAGCGTCAACTCCACGGTTCCAAGGTTGGGGCCGAGGTGGCCGCCGGTTCTGGCGACGGTTGAAATCAATTTGTCTCTGATCTCTCCGGCCAGTGTTTCAAGCCCTTTTTTGTCAAGCTGCCGGACGTCTTCCGGGAAATTGATTCGGTTTAATATTTTATCCATAAATATAAGGCTGATTTTTATTTTTATTGAATCCTCGAAAGACAATATAGCCTCTGAAATAATTTTTGCCAAAAATATGAATAAAAAATAGTGCCAATATTGAATTTTTTCCGGAATGAAGTACCTTTAGTTGAAATAACGTCCTGCATGCGTTTTTCAATAACCGATCAAAAGTCCAACGAGCGAACAGTGTTTCGCGGATGTTCCGCATCCGGACTGCTGTTATTGATATCGACGGGCGGATGGCGTAAACGAATAATGGTATTGTCAGGAGTAATCATGAAAAGAATACTGATGTTCCCGGTTCTGGCTGCGGTCTTGCTGTCCGGCGGTTGTTTTTTCGCCTCGCCGCAGGATGTCACCTATTATGACCTGAGCTTGCCGTCCGATCTCGCCGTAACCGGTATTCAGGTAGCATTCAGTGAATTCGAAAACCTCTCCGGCGCGGGCGCCCGGATGCGTTACCGCATAAACGGCAATCAGCAGCTCATGGACAACTTGAATAAATGGGCAGGTGCTCCGGATAAAATGGTCCATCAATACCTGCTTCTCTCCCTGACCGGCAGCACCTCCGAGCTTAAACCACGTAAAACACTCACGGTCCACGGCCGTCTGGAAGTCTTCGAGCTGAACCTGAACAAACAGGAAGCGGTCATGCAGTTCTCCTATATGATCGAAGGGGGGACCTATCAACCGCCGGTTAAATGGCAGACTGTCCGGAGCGTCGTGCCGCTGAACGAAACAACGCCCGTCGAATTTGCCCGGGCTTTTTCTGAATCCGCCGAACAAGTCGCCAAATCCATCCGCAATGATATTTTGAACCATTATCAGACAACCCTGCGATGACCGAAAAATCGTTCAACCAGCTTTGCCTCCAGATCGGCAACACCGCATGCGGGGTTTGCCGGGAATTCATTACGTTTTTCGGTTTTTCCGGCGATATCGCGCTTGCCGCCTGGCGGGTACTGCGCCGCCCGCGCCATTTGAACTGGCGTTCCGTCCTGTATCACGCCGACACCTGCGGCAGCGATGCGGTGCCGATCATTTCTCTGCTGGGTCTGCTGGTCGGGGTTATTCTGGCCTTTCAGGGGATCGTCCAGCTCAGCCGTTACGGGGTGGAAGGATATATCGTCAACCTGGTCGGCGCGGTGATCGTGACCGAGTTGGCGCCGCTGTTGACCGCCATTGTACTGGCGGGGCGCTCCGGGTCGGCGTTTGCTTCCGAGCTCGGCACGATGCAGGCCAATGAAGAAATCGACGCGTTGTTCACGCTGGGCTTCGACCCGATCGCTTATCTGGTTTTCCCGAAAATCGTGGCGCTGGTCATCGTGCTTCCCTGCCTGACGATTTTCGCCGACGTCTGCGGGATCATCGGCGGCATGCTGATTTCCTGCGAAAAACTCGACATCAGCTCCACCGAATATTTCTCCCGCACCCTGGAAGTGGTGAAACCGATCGACTTGTTTCAGGGGTTGTTGAAAAGTATTTTCTTCGGCATTATCGTCGCGGTCATCGGCTGTATGAAGGGGTATTATACGGAACGGGATTCGCAGGGAATCGGACGCTCGGCCACTTCGGCCGTCGTGACCGGCATCTTTTTGATCGTTCTTTGCGACGCCATTATCACTGGAATATTCAGTTCAATTACATAACCAGAGGTGTTGAAACTCCATGAATCAAGCAAATAAAATCAAACTTGGGGCATTCATATTTTTCGCGGCGGTACTGATGGTCGTCAGTTTCATCGCTTTCGGACTGGCTCAGATCTTCGAACCGCGGATTCAGGCGCTGACCGTTTTCGGTTCCACTGTCGAAGGGCTCACCGTCGGCTCCCCGGTCAAATTCATGGGGGTTCCGGTGGGCCAGGTCACCCGGATCGCCATGCGCGACTCGGACGGCTATGTCAACGTCTACTTCATCATCCGTCGTTCCGCCATGGACAATATCGAAGACAACAGCATTCTGGACAGTCCCTATAACAGTTTCAGGGATTTTTTCGATAACAACAATCTTTCCTGTTTCATCAATGCCGCGGGCATCATGGGCGGCGCTTATCTGGAACTGAGCACCAGCAGCAACGCTCCCTACATGCTGCCGAACCTGAAGCTGATTCCGCCTCCGAGCACCATTTACATCAAATCGCGTACGCTTCACGTGACCAACGTCATCGCCAATGTGTCGAAGACGGTCGATCAGTTGACCAAGATCGACTTTGTGGCGCTGGCGGACAAGGTCAGCTATACCATGGACAGCGTGAACCGTATTTTTGTGGACAAAGACCTGGAAGAATCGCTGGAACGGGTCAGTAATATCTCCAAGGACCTTGAACAGGTGACTTCGGTCCTGCGCGGCGCGCTGACCATTGAGCGCATCGACCAGACGTTCAACACCGTTGAATCGGTCAATCACATGCTGTCCAGCGTCGCCAAGGCGATTCCGCCCAAGGAGGTGGAACAGATGGTCAAAGAATTGAACGAGGTGCTGCTTGAAATGAATTCCTTCCTGAAAACCTCCGCCGTCAAGCGCGACGAAGCGGTTAACGAGCTGACCAGTTTTTCCAGCCGGTTTGCCCTGCTGGGCGTCCGTCTGAACCGCTTTATGAACCGGACGATTGAAATGATCGAAGCCATTGAGGAACAGCCGGATCAACTGGTGCGCGGCAAACAGTCCAAAACATACTTTCCTCCGGGAGAATCGGGAATCCAGCAATGAAGTTTATTCTTACCGTCCTGTTTCTGGTTTCAGCGTTTCCCGGGTTCGCGGAAAAGGCGGAACTCGAACCGTTGCTGGCAAAAATCGAACAGGCCAGAAAACCGACGATCACGGTACCGGTGAAAACCTGCGTTTCCAGGGTAATTTCATTCATCCCCGCCCTGGAACACCCTCTGTATATTGATAATATCTTCAAAGCGCCGGATAAAATCCGGATCGTCACCCGCCTGCAGGGCGGCGACACCGTCGTTCAGGCGTTCAATGGGCGGATCGCCTGGGAGCGCCACGGCCAGGCTCCGCTTCGGATTCTCGACGGAGCCGCCGCGGACTATCTCCGGTTCCTGGCTTTGCTGAGCGGCCCCGGCGCTCAATTGAAAGATTGCTTCGAGAAAATTCATCTGGACCCGGAAACGGTTACTGTTGACCGGGTTCCCTGTTACAAACTCACCGGAGTTCCCGCCGCGTATTTCCGGCAAATGCCGGTGATCTATTACATCGCCCAAACCGATTTTCTGCCGCGGCGGATCGACATGGGAGTATTTGCCAACGGCACACTTTCGCTGATGACCTCCTGGTTCGGGGTCTACCGGAATTACAACGGCATCATTCTACCGGAAGAAACCCGGACAGCCTCGCCGATGTCTCCGGTCGTATCCCGCGTTTTGAGCGTGACCGTCAATGAGGAAATCAACGACCGCGAGTTCGAACCGCTGCCTTGATGGAATTCTTACTTCTTTTGCCGATTATCGATTTGCATTTCTGTATTTCCGTTGTAATTTTCCACTATATAGTGTATAATAATTAAGCCAACCGCACAATATATAGGGTAATCATGAAAAACTACGACATCTCCCATGATATCTGGAGCCGTAAATACCGTTACGGCGGCTCAGCCGACATTCCGGCGGACCAGACCATCGCCGACACCATGAAGCGCGTGGCCGGAGCCTGCGCCTCCGGCGAAAAAGAACCGGCCAAATGGCAGAAGAAATTCGAAAGCATCCTGTCCGGCCTGGAATTCATGCCCGGCGGCAGAATCATCGCCAACGCCGGAACCAGCCGCGCCCAGACCACCATGTTCAATTGTTACGTCATGAACAAGATCGAAGACTCGATCGAAGGCATTTTCGATACCGTCAAAGCCTCGGCGCTGACCCAGAAACAGGGTGGCGGGGTCGGCTTCGACTTCTCCACCATCCGCCCGCGCGGTTCCGACATCAAAGGCTGCGAGGCCCCCGCCTCCGGTCCCCTCAGTTTCATGCGGGTACTGGACTCCACCTGCCGCACCATCATGAGCGCCGGGCAGCGCCGGGGCGCCCAGATGGCGGTCATGCGCTGTGATCATCCCGATATCGAGGAATTCATTACCGCCAAACGCGGCAATACCCAGCTCCAGATGTTCAACCTGTCGGTCGCCATCACCGAAGAATTCATGCAGGCGGTCAAAGCCGACGCCGACTGGGACCTTCGCTTCAACGGCACAGTCGAAAAAACGGTCAAGGCCCGCCAGCTCTGGGATACGATCATGCGCTCGACCTACGATTTCGCCGAACCGGGTTTTCTGCTGATCGACAAAATCAACCAGATGAACAACCTGTATTATTGCGAAACCATCTGCGCCACCAATCCGTGCGGCGAACAGCCCCTGCCCCCGTTCGGCGCCTGCCTGCTTGGTTCGGTCAACCTGACGAAGTTCATCAAGAGCCCGTTCACCGCCAATGCCAAGCTCAATGCCAAACGGCTCGAAGAAGTCGTCTCCATCGCCGTCCGTATGTTGGACAACGTCATCGACCAGAGCAACTACCCGCTTGAAGAACAGCGCCGCGAGGCTCATAATAAACGCCGCATGGGCATCGGCATTACCGGACTGGCGGACGCGATGATCGCCATGGGCATCAAATACGGCTCGCCGGAATCGGTGAAATTCGCCGGGGAAGTCATGAAAACGATCACCCACACCGCCTACCGCGCCAGTATCGAACTTGCCCGTGAAAAAGGCTCCTTTGAACTGCTGGACCGCAAGAAATACTGCGCCGGCAAATTCATCGCCACATTGCCCAGGGATATCCGCGACGGTATCATGGAACACGGCATCCGCAATTCGCATCTGACCTCCATTGCGCCGACCGGCACCATCAGTTTGCTGGCGGACAATATTTCCAGCGGACTCGAACCGGTGTTCGCCATTAAATACACCCGTCGCATCCGCAACGGCGGCGAAGACGACATTTCCGAAGTCGAAATCTCGGATTACGCCTACCGCCAATACTGCCGCCACCGGAAAACCGATTCCATCGACCTCAAAGACCTGCCGGAATACTTCGTCACCTCCGACACCATCCGCCCGGTCGATCACCTCGCGATTCAGGCAGTACTGCAGAAATATGTTGACAGTTCGATTTCAAAAACGATCAACATTCCCGAAAACTATCCGTTCGAAGACTTTTCCGACATCTACATGAAGGCGTATGAAAGCGGCCTGAAAGGCTGTACCACGTTCCGTCCGTCCGAACACTTCACCGGCGTGCTGGTCCGTCAGGACGACAAAAAAGAGAAGGAAAAAGAAACGGCCAAGGAAGAAATCAGGCGGCCCATTCCGAAACGCCCCGATGAACTTTCCGGAACCACCTACAAGATCAAGACGGCGCAGGCCACGGACGCGTTTTACATCACCATCAACGACTACGAGGAAGACGGCGTCCGCCATCCTTATGAACTGTTCATCAATACCAAAAACCTGAACCATTTCAGTTGGATCGTGGCGATGTCGCGCCTGATCTCGGCGGTCTTCAGGAACGACCCGCGCCCGACGTTCCTGATCGAAGAACTGAAGAGCGTTTACGATCCGAACGGCGGTTCCTACCGCAACGGCAAATATGTCCCGTCACTCGCCGCCGAAATCGGGCTGGTAATCGAGGAACACCTGATCAAGATCGGCTGTATGGAGCCGAAAAACAAGAAAATCGATTCCCCTGCGGTTGCCGCATCCGCTTCACCTCAGGTAGCGGACAATAAACTGATTTGCCCGGAATGCCGGGAAAAGGAATTGATCAATCAGGAAAACTGCCTGAAATGCCTCTCCTGCGGCTTCAGCAAATGCGGCTGATTCCGGGCTGACGGCTCCAATAAAAAACGGGAAAGACCGCATGATCTTTCCCGTTTTTTTATGTCGTCACATTGCCGCCGTCGGCGGTTCGCAGGACAAGATATCAACGATCAGCTGAACAGCAGTTTGTAATCGTCGATCGTCAGTTTGTCGCCGAAGGATGCGGACGGGTTCTCGATCAGGTTATCGAAAATCTCCTGTTTCCGGGCCTGCAGCGCCAGAATCTTTTCTTCAATCGAGTCCTTGACCACCAGCCGGATGCAATCCACCGAACGGGTCTGCCCGATGCGGTGGGTACGGTCCGCGGCCTGGTTTTCCACCGCCGGATTCCACCACGGATCGTAGATGATCACGGTATCCGCTGAAGTCAGGTTCAACCCGGTTCCCCCGGCTTTCAGGCTCAGCAGGAAAATCGGGATATCCGGTGAATTATTAAAATTATCCACGCATTGCTGGCGGTTTTTGGTCGAACCGTCAAGGTATTCGTAAGGAATCTTTTCCGCGTCCAGCCATTCGCGCACCAGTGCGAGAAGCGAGGTGAATTGGCTGAACAGCAACATTTTATGTCCGCTGTCGATATTCTGCAGCACCAGTTCCTTCAACAACTCGGATTTGGCGGAGGGGCGATCCTTGCCGACCCCTTCCGGCAGCAGAGCCGGGTTGCAGCAGATTTGACGCAGGCGCATCAGGATGGTCAGGATTTCGAGAGAATTGCGACCGCTGTTTTCCTGCATGGTCTTGCACCTTTCCCGTCCGGCCTGGAAATATTCTTCGTAAATGGCGCGCTGTGAATCTTCCATCTCGCAGAAGAACGTATGTTCCTGCTTCGGCGGCAGTTCGGCGCAGACCAACGCCTTGGTACGGCGCTTGATGAATGGCCCGATCCGCCGCGCAAGGTCCTGCTGCAAGTCTTTGCTGACGGCAATATTAGCATAATATTTGCGGAACGCATTGAACGAACCGAGCAGGTTTGGATTCAGAAAATCAAAGATGCTCCACAAATCCTCGGATGTATTTTCCAGCGGTGTACCGGTCAGCACCAGCCGATGGTCGGATTTGATGGCCTTGCAGCTCCGGGCGTTTACGGTGGTCGGGTTTTTGATATGCTGGGCTTCGTCCAGGATCAGGTAGCTGAAATGCAGTCCCTCGATCATCGGCGCATCACGGCGGACAATCGAATACGACGCCACCATAAGGTCATAGTTTTCATAACCGTCCCAGTAACGCTGACGGTCGGTACCGGTAATCGTCACCACCCGGAAGTTCGGGACGAAACGCTCCGCTTCACGCTTCCAGTTCTCCACCAGCGAGGCGGGGCACAAGATCAATGCCGGACCGTTCATGCTGTCTTTGCGCGAAGCCAACATGGCCAGCGCCTGAATCGTTTTTCCAAGCCCCATTTCGTCGGCCAGAATCACGTTGAAACCGTGGTCGGTCATCGTCCGCATCCAGCGGATTCCCTCCATCTGATAATTGCGGAGCGTTCCGTGAAAAACCGTCGGATCGGCGAATACCGCGTCGTTTTCATCAATCACGCCATCCAGCACACTTGCCCCCTGGTCCAGGTAAAAAGCGGGCGGAATCGCGCCGGAAATTTTATCGGCAATCTGTTTCCAGTAACGGACCGAATAACGCGGTACGTCAAACCGGTAATCCGCGGTATCGACGTTCTGAACCACGTTCATGGCGGCAGAGAAAAATTTAAAGAGTTCGCTGCTCAAGCGGACGACCTTGTCCGGAGCGGGATAGAGGTATCGGGAATTATTCTGCACCGCGCGCGCGATCGTATTCCAGTGAATCCGGTGGCGCCCGGCGGTAATCATATATTCCAGCGGATAGGCTGATTTCTGCGGCGGCAGGTCCCGGCAGGAAAAGCTGACCGCGTCGAGACCGACGCCGCCCTGACAGATTGCCCCCATGCCGCCGCTGAGCAGCAGGTCACGTTTCTCCTGTCGCCACATCGGAATGACGATGTCCAGGAAAATCCCGATCGCTTCCATGTCGTCCAGATAAAATCCGTTATTAAGCGGCTTGAACCCGAAATTGGTGATTTCCTGAATCACCGATTTTTCCAGCAAGTCGTCGCGCCGCCAGAAGTGCCCTTCCGAAGCCGCCAGCCGTCCTTCGTCTTTGGCGAAAATACGCCCGTCGTAGCAGAAGCCCACTTCCAGATGGAACGTGCGGTCCGCATGAAACGAACCGCTCAGGCAGATGGTGCATTCCTTGCGGTCCGGCTCGGTGGAATAATCCTTGACCAGACGGACCGGCATTTGCGACGCCGCCTTGATGGCCTGCGCGCTGTCGTGGATATCGAACACCTGGCTTCCCGTGCCGAAAAAGTTGCGCAGCCAGCCGACATCGACCGTTGCCGGGACCCACCAGTATTCACCGTTAACGCCGATCCAGACCCCCGCCCGGCCGGTGATGACCTTGGTCGCCTGCAACGGCAACAGGGCTTCGTCGAGCATGATCGACGGCACCAGCAGGAGATTGCTGTCCGAACGTTTGAACATAACCGCGGGCATCGCCGTTTCCGGGTGGACAATGATTTTCTTGCCGTCCTTGGTGAAACGTTCGTAATTGACCAGACAATGAAAAAATTCCGCGGTTTGCTCGGAGTTCAGCAGCAATTTTGAATTTTCCGGCTCCGCATTTACCGCCAGGAACCGGATAATCTGCCGGTCCTGAAGGGAAAAATAACTCAGTTTGAGCAATGCCGACAGGCTTTTGCCAAAATACAATTGCCGGAGGTTGTTGACATTACCGATATATTCTTTTTTCTCGAACTTCAGCTTGACGGCCAACACTGCGTTTTCCCATTTGCTGGGCACATGCGGAAATGCCGATTCGACCGATACATGAACTTCCGCCCGGGATTCTTCGGCCCCTTTGCGGGCGAGCTCCGCGAAACTGTCGAATTTCAATCCGGCAAAGCGCGCGGGATCATCGTTTTCCGTACCCGTATCGCCAACATCAACAGGCCGGGTCCGGCTGAAATACATGATTAAGGCTACGGCATGGGGACACAACCCCTTGCCGGCATCTGTACATCCACACTTTCCCTTTGCCCTCTCCCCCGAAACCACCCGTGCATACTGGTAAACGCCGCTGTCCTGAAACGCCCCGTACATGACGCCCTTGGCATCACGCCAGGAACAGACCAGCTTGTCACCCTTCAGCAGTTGTTTCGCCATCTTTACCGTATTCTCACTGGATACGGAAATCAGCCTCTCTTCAAAACTCTGCTTCATATCTGATGCGTTCTCCTCGTCAAACTACAAAAATTCAAAAGGTAACATAGCACATATGAAGTCAAATTAAAAGCAGGGATTCAAGAAAAAATCAAGAAAAATACGCTGATTTTCCCACCCGGTCCGTTCAATCCGAAGACTATTTCACCGCATCAAGGCAAACCACGGCGGCCCGGTGCGAAGCCCCGTCCATATCGACGGAGATCAACCGGACCACCTCGTCCATTCCGCCTTCCACTTCGGTGCGGCGCGAACCGCCGGGCAGGATGCGTTCCACGGCCGGAACCAGATTGCCGGGGTTTACCCGGTATTGGAAAAATTCCTCGAAAACTTCTTTGTCGGCGATCACATTCACCATCGTGAAGAACCCGCGGTACAGCCGGACCAGCATCCAGGCCAGCACCGCCGTGAAGAAATTCAGTTTATACACAACCACCAGCGGCAACCGGGCGATTGCACACTCTACCGTAACCGTGCCGGAAGCCGCCAGCCCGGTCCCCGCGCGCTGTTGCCAGTATGCGGTATCCCCGGAGGTAATCTTGATATCGGGCATATCGGGATGGAGTTCCCTGAATTTCGAATAAACGGCGGTACAATGATCAAAAATCTTCTGCCGGGGCGTCGGCAGGACAACGCGCAGTTTCGAATGATTCCGGCTCAGCTCCAGCACTGTATTAAACATCGGGATTAGAAGTCGATTGATTTCCATGGTCCGGCTGCCGGGCAGAAGCAGCAGAGTGTTCGGGTCGCGCACAACGTCCGGAGCCCGTTTTTCCGTCATGATCTCGATCAGCGGATGCCCGACGAACTCGACATCCAGCCCGGTCCCGGCGTATATTTCCGGCTCGAACGGGAAAATCACCATCATTTTATTGCAATATTCGGCCAGTTTGGGAATCCGGCGCTTGCCCCAGCTCCAGACTTGCGGACTGACATACCAGATGACTTTGTGGCCGCGTTTGTGAAGCTGTTTCGCCAGCCGGAGGTTGAATCCCGGATAGTCGATCAGGACAATGGCGTCGGGTTTCTCCTGATCCGCCTTGCGGAGCAGCAGCTTGAAGATCCGGACAATCTTGCCGATGATTTTCAGGACTTCGACAATCCCGACCACCCCCAGCTCCGTCGAATCGACCATGATTTCCATGTCGGTCCCGGCCATGCGGGGGCCGCCCATACCCGCCACGCGGAGTTTCCGTCCGCGCCGCGCGGCTTCGGCGTGCAGTTCCCGGCAGAGCCTGGCGCCATACATGTCGCCGGACGACTCGCCGGAAATAATCCAGATATTCAGGTCTTTATCCATTAATGATGAGAAAAAATGCGTTCAGAGGCATGATACAGGGCCACGCCGAGTTCATTGGCGCGCTTGATCACTTCGGCGTCCTTCAGCGAGCCGGACGGCGCGATGATGGCGGTCACGCCCGCGGCGGCGGCGGTTTCCACCCCGTCGGCGAACGGGAAAAAGCCGTCACTGGCCATGACCGATTCGGCCAGAGTACCGGAGCCCTGATATTTGTCATTGAATTTCGCAATCGCCTGTTCGATGGCGCCCACGCGGTCCTGTTCGCCGGTGCCGACGGACAGCGTCTGTCCGTTCTTGGCGATCACCACGCCGTTGGAACGGACGCTGATGTTGACGTACCAGGCAAAAAGCAGGTCTTCGAGTTGTTCCGGCGTGGCGGCGACCGTGGATTCGACACGGCCGCAGGCTTTGTTTTCGCCGACGGCGGGCTTCAGGTCGGCCACGCTGCGGAGGTTGGTCAACAGCGGCTCGGCCATAACCAGCGAACCGTCCGCCAGTACCTTGATCGTATATTCACCGGCGTCGCCGACGTATTTCGGCAGAGCGCTCAAGTCGCCGCACCGGATAATCCGGATGTGGCGGTTCAATTTGTACGTTTCCTGATCGTTGAACACCGCCATGGCTTCCGCGGTAAACGCCGTAGCCACTACGCATTCATTGAACGTGGACATGATTTCACGGGCCGTCGCCTCATCCACTTCCACGTTAAAGGCGATCGCGCTGCCGAACGCCGCGCGGGCGTCGCAGTCACGCGCCTTGACATAGACGTCATGGAGCGATTCGCCGGGGCGTGACACGGCGGCGCCGCTGGGATTGACGTGCTTCATGACCGCGCAGGCGGGGCGGTTGAAGAATTTGACGATATTCAGGGCGTAGGAAATATCTTCGAGGTTGGTTTGCGAGAGGCCGCTTTTGCCGTCTTTCAGAATCTGCATGTCGCCGATGGGCGTCACGGTGCCGGCGGGTTTGTAATAGGCGGCCGGCTGGTGCGGATTGGTGCCGTACCGCAGGTCGTTCACTTTGACATATTCACGGCCGTTGACGGTCGTTTTTTCCGGGAAATTGCCGACGTTCTTCGACAAATAAGTGTTGCGGTTTAACTCCTGCGCCATAATTTCAAACACCTCCAAAAATGGTTCACATATAAAGATCGTTTATTAAAGTAGATGCCTTTTGGCGTTTTCGCAAACCCCGGAAGCATAAAAGCTCCTAAATTGTTTCCGGGCCCTCCCGGCAATCTCATTATATGAGGATTTTATGATTTGCATTACGTCTTATCGCATTATATATTACTTGACTTTAATTATTGAAAGGACGGCAAGTGGAAGGGTTTTTCATTACATTCGAGGGGCCGGAGGGAGCAGGCAAAACCACACAGGTAAAAATGCTCGAACCCTGGCTGGCCGCAAAACAGCGCAGCTGCAGGATCACCAGGGAACCGGGCGGCACTCCGCTCGCCGAAAAAATCCGCAACGTCGTCAAACATTACAACGATTCCAGCGAACCGGTATGCGACAAAGCCGAACTGCTGTTATTCGCCGCCAGCCGGGCGCAGCACGTCCATCACCTGATCCGGCGCGAACTGCGGGAAGGCCACGTGGTCATCTGCGACCGTTTCACCGATTCCACCCTCGCCTATCAGGGCTACGCCCGCAACGGCGATATTGAATTCATCGAATCCCTGAATAATTATGCGGTGGAAGGACTCGTGCCGGACCTGACGCTGCTGCTCGATCTTCCGCCGGCCAACGGACGTATGCGCATTTCGTACCGCCCGGAAACATCCGGCATGCATGATCGACTGGAAGCCGAAAGCCTGACGTTTCACGAAAAAGTCCGCCAGGGTTATCTGACCCTCGCTCAAAAATACCCGGAGCGGATCCGCGTCATCGACGCCGCCCGCACTCCTGAAGCCATTCACGCCGACATCACCCGAATCCTTGAAGAACATTATGAATTTTAACGACTTTGCCGAACGATATCCCGAAATCACGGACTGTCTGAAACAGGCGCGCCGTGAAAAACGTCTGGCTCACGCCTACCTGTTGCATGGCGACACGCCCGAAATCCGCAGTGACTTCGCCAAGGCCCTGGCCCAGATGGCCATCTGCCCGACAAGCCTGCCCGACGGCGCGCCCTGCGGCAAATGTCCGATCTGCGACCAGTTGAGCCGTGATGTGTATCCCGAATACCATACCCTGAGCCCGGTCGGCAAAGCCTGGCGGATTCAGGTCGGCGACCGCACCAACCCGGAACCCAACACCGTCCGCTGGTTCGAAGAACTGTTTTACCTGACCAGCACGTCCGGCGCGGACCGGAAAGTGGGCGTGATTTTTGACGCCGACCGGATGAATACCGAATCGCAGAACGCCTTTCTGAAAACCCTCGAAGAACCGCCCCGTGATTCATTTTTCATTCTGGCTACCGGCAACCCGTCCGCGCTGCTGCCGACCACCCGTTCCCGCTGTCAAAGCATTACGCTGTTGGAGAACCGCTGCCGTTTCGATTTTCCGGGCGCGCCCGAACTGTTCGCGGCGCTGTATAAACTGCAATTCGAGTCCTCCGGCGACCTGCCGGGCGCGGAACAGGCCGCGGCCGCCATCATTGCTCTGTCACGCCAACTGGAAGACATGGCCGACAACAAGACCGAAAACGAATGGGCCGAACGGCTGGCGCAAGCCGAAGAAATGGACCCCGCCATGCGCAAACGCATGGAGAAACAGGCGGCTTCGGGCGCGGCCGGCGAATACATGCGGGTTCGGAAATATTTTCTGGGGGCGATCCACACCTGGTTCGCGCAGGTTTATCAACTGGCTTCGGGCGCTTCGATGAAGCATCTGGCGAACCCTGAAATCTTCGAAGGCTTCACCCTGCCGGAAATGGCCGACGAAAAAGCGTTGGCGGCACTGCAGGAGGCCGACAGCCTTCTTTATAACATGTATTTCAATATCAACGAAGAACTCGCCCTGCGTTCATTCTGCATGAACGTAGCCTTGAAAAGATAATTCTTCACGGTGATGAGCGGCCGCTTCGGACAAAAAAAGACTCCATCATACCCGTTTGCCGATTTTGTCCTGTTTTTTGCCTGTTTCGTCAAGGATTTCCGGTCCTGTTTCGTGTATACTAAAGATAAACAGGAGGATGATTTTTATGGAAAAGATCACTAAATTTTACGAAACAGCACGCGAACTCTATGCCGAAGCCGGAGTCAATACCGATACCGTACTGGACAAACTCGCTCAAATCCCGGTTTCCCTGCATTGCTGGCAGGGCGATGACGTCGGCGGGTTCGAAAGCGCCGACAGTGAACTCACCGGCGGCATTCAAGTCACCGGCAATTATCCGGGCCGCGCCCGCACTCCGGAAGAACTGCGCGCCGACCTCGATTTCGCCTTTACCCTGATCCCCGGCAGGCACCGTCTGAATTTACATGCGCTCTATGCCGAAACCAACGGCAAAGTCGAGCGGAACGAGCTGAATACGACGCATTTCCGCAACTGGATCGACTGGGCCAAAGCCAATGGCCTCGGGCTGGATTTCAATCCCACTTATTTCTCACATCCGCTGGCGTCCAACGGCACCTTGAGCAGCGCCGATCCCGCCGTCCGCCAATACTGGATCGAACACGGCATCGCCTGCCGCAAAATCGGCGAAGACATGGGCCGGGCGCTCGGCAAGACCTGCGTCACCAACTTCTGGATGCCCGACGGCAGCAAGGATATCCCGGCGGACCGCTTCTCGCCGCGCAAACGGATGAAGGAATCGCTCGACGCCATTTTCGCGGAAAAAATCGATCCGCAATACAACCTCGACGCCGTGGAATCCAAACTGTTCGGCATCGGCGCCGAATCCTATACGGTGGGCTCTCATGAGTTTTTCATGGGTTATGCGGTCGCCAACCGCAAAGTCCTCTGCCTTGACGCCGGACATTTCCATCCGACGGAAGTGATTTCGGACAAACTTTCCTCCGCCCTGCTGTATCTGGACGACGTCCTGCTCCACGTCAGCCGCGGCGTCCGCTGGGACAGCGACCACGTCGTGACCATGAACGACGAACTGATCGCCATCGCGGAAGAAATCGTCCGCCAGGGCTTCCAGCGGCGCATCCATATCGGACTGGACTTCTTCGACGCCAGCATCAACCGCATTGCCGCCTGGACCATCGGCACCCGCAACATGCTCAAAGCCCTGCTTTATGCGTTGCTCGAACCCGGTGATCAACTGAAGGAACTTGAGCTTGCCGGCGACAACACCGCCCGCCTCGCCCTGTTTGAAGAGATGAAAAGCATGCCTTTCGGCGCGGTTTGGGATTACTATTGCGCGAAGAACAATGTCCCGGTCGGAATCTCCTGGTTGGAAAAAGTCCGCCAATACGAAAATCAGGTTCTTGCGAAGCGTTAACCGGAACGCCTCCAAAAACATCGGGAGGAAACAGCGAATACCGCCGTTTCCTCCCGTTTTTTTATGGCTGGGATTTTACCGGTTTTCGAACTCGGTTCCCTGCTTGATCATTGCCGTGTACTTGACGACTTCCACGCCTTCGTCGATCGTGATCGGGAACGGCACGCCGTTGCGGATGGCATCGTACAGATGGTTCCAGATATGCCAGGCTTCACAGCCGCAGGACGGAGCCACCGGAATCGTTTTTTCGATCCATTCAAGCTTTTCCGGGTTGCCGAACGAAGCGGTGATGGGCGGAGATTCTTTTTTCGCTTTGATGTCCATCAACTTCTGTTCCGGGTTGATATAACGGAGCTGGAGTTCGGATTCATCCTGCGACACCAGCGCGCCGCGGTCGCCGTAAATCCGGTAGACCGGTTCGCCGAGGGCGGCCCCGCCGCTGATTTCCATATCGATCATGCGGCCGTTTTCGCCTTCGAAAATCACCGTCAAATGATCTTCCGCATCGCCGACCGCCGCCACTTTGCGCAGGCGGCTCCAAACCTTCTTCACCGGCGATTCCAGCAGACGCAATGAATGGTCGATGATATGCGGTCCCCAGTTGTTCGACATGCCGCCGCCGCATTCGATCAGGGTCTGCCAGTCGTCGCGCCGCTGGTAATTGTGGCGGCGCAGGCGAATCTGATAGACATTGCCCAGAATCCCCGAAGCCATGATTTCGCGGATGTGATTGTAGCACGGTTCGAAACGGCGGTTGTGACGCAGAAAAAGCTTGCCGGGGTATTTTTCGGAAGCGGCTTTCATCGCCAGCGCCTGTTCATAGGAAACCGCGATCGGCTTTTCCACAAACACGTATTTACCGGCTTCCAATCCCCGGATCGCGTAGTCGGCGTGTTCCGGCGAGCGCAGGGCCAGAGAGATCAACTCGACCTCGGCATCGTTCAGCAATTCTTCATAATCGCTGTAAATCCGGCAGGAGCGTTTATATCTTTTATTGAATTCCTCGCAGCGCGACGTTTCCGGATCGCAGAGGGCGACAAATTCAAAACGCCCCTCCGTCTTTCCAACTTCCGACAAATGCATTCCGTAACCCGCCCGGCCGATTCCGACCAGACCGATCTTGATAGGCTTAAACCCGGACATGGCGATGCTCCTTATTTTTTGATTCCGGCGGCACGGAGATAATCGAGGCTGGTTTTCAGGTCAACCAACGGCTCGCGTACATGGTGATCGTGCTCGATCATCACCCAGCCGTCGAATCCTTTCCGGACCAACGCCTGCATAACCGCGGCATTGTTCAACCCGTCGTTGCCGGCGCCGAGTTCGCAGAACTTCCAGGCTTTGGCACGGCCGTTTTCATCGCGGCCGTCGCTCAGGAGAACGTCTTTCAGGTGCATGGCCACGATGCGGTCGGAATATTTTTCGACGATTTCGACCACGTTACCGCCGGCGGCGCTGAAGTGTCCGGTATCCAGCAGCAAACAGGTGTCCGGGCATTCCTTCAGGAACATTTCCAATTCCTGCTGGTTCTCGATCCGCTGGTCCATATGATTATGCAGCGCGGCTTTGACGCCGAAGCGGGCGCAGACACGGGTGAATTCGCGCGCCCTCCGCAGAAAAGCCTCCATGTCGGTGTCGCGTCCGAGCGGCCCCGGAGTCAGCCAGACATATTCCTTGCCCAACCCGCAGGTCCATTCCAGTCCGGACTGAACGTTCGGCCCGCGGCAGGTGGCGAAATCCATCCCCATTTTGTGGTACAGGACCGCCCTTTCCAGAGCATCGGAGGCGGAAATGGCCTCAATGCGTTCGATTCCGTCAAAACCGATATTCCGAAGCGATTCCAGGCGGTCTTCCACACTGTACAGGCCGCCGTGCCATACGTTCATACCATAATCAGCTACACCAAATTTCATTTTTTCGACTCCTTTATCTGAAAATGCTATGGATAAAATATACATCAGGAATTATATTAACCAATAGATAAAATAATCATTTTTATGGATTTTACGAACATGAACTATTTTGACGGGCTTCAATTCATCGGCAGCGGCATTTACGAGAAACACCTTTACTGTTCGGACAAGACCTTCACCTATTACGGCATCCAGTACAATCACGAAGGGACTTTCCGGGTGGTGTTCGATCACCGCCATGAATATCTGGTCGACGGCCCCCATGTGCTGCTCACTTATCCCGGCCCGAATTTCACGTATGGCCCCGGGGATGACATCGGGCGGACGCATTGCTGGGTTTGTTTCACCGGCGAACGGGCCGAGCGGTTTCTTGCGGGGGGCTTGCTGCCGATCGATCCCGAACAGCCATTGATCAAGATCACTCGCCCGGATCTTTTTATGGATACTCTGCGCGAACTGAACCAGACGATGAATCTTGGCCCCAGGCATCACGACCGCACTGTTTGCCTGCTGGAAAACCTGCTGCTGCAACTGCACCAGCAGGACGAGCCGCGCCAATCCCTGCCGCACCATCAGCAGTTCAAATTAAAGAAACTGCTCGAAGCCATCAAGACAGCGCCCCAACTGGAATGGGATTTCGAGCAGGAAGCCGCCGGCATGTTTGTTTCGATCACGCATTTCCGGCGGATATTCAAGCAGTTCACCACCCTGCCCCCACAGCAGTTCCTGATCAATTGCCGCCTGCAACTGGCGGTGAAAAAACTGTTGACCACGGATGACCCGGTCGGAACGGTGGCGGAGGTCTGCGGCTTTGACGATGAATTTTATTTTTCACGGATGTTCAAAAAACATTTTCATCTGCCGCCGCAGGCCTACCGCCGGGAATTCATCGGCTGACAATCCAGTAATAGACTTCTTCCGGGACTTCGAATTCAATCCGCCCGTCCGTCACCGGGCATTCCACGAAACGGTTCAACAGCGGGAAACAGACGGTCAAGTGTTCGCACGGCTCCTGGACCCGAAGCACCACCCGCCGTTCCGCGCGGTCAGGCCGGGCGCCGGTGATGATGTTCAGCCCGCTCCAGTTCGATTCCCGTTCCGCCTCCAGCTCTTCGTTCAATTCGAGCCGGTAACTGCCGGCCAGCGCATGAAGCCGCACCGTGCCGTCCGCGGCCCGGAACCGGCGCGTCAGCCAGCCGGAACCGGACACGATATCCAAAGCCGCCTGCGGCAGATATGGCCGGACCACTTCTTCCAACTGCGGCGGCTTCTCCGCGCCCATCCTCCCCGGATGCCAGAGAAAATGTTCACCGGCACGATGCCATTCAAGAGGATTCCGGCATTCGACCGTGGCCAGAGGCTTCCAATCCGGCGGAAAAACCGGGCGGCGCTCGATCTCGGGTAGGTCCACATGTATGCCGTAAGATTCGCCGAACGGTTTCCCGACCCGGTTGCCGCGCCCGTCGCATACGCCGAACGGACCGGCGGCAATCAGCGCCCGGCCGCTTTCCAGCCAGCGCTCCAACGCCCGGCAATCTTCCTCCGCCAGACAGGCCGCCGTCGGCAGGACCAGAACCGAATAACCGGAATCCGTCGCCGGAATGCGGTTTACGACATCAAACTGGATATTTTTCTCATAAAGATAGTTGCAGGCTCCGGCGTAGTCGCCGGTATAATCCGTATAATTCCCGCCGTAAAAATTGCGGGTGGCATTGGAGAAATAAACGGCTACGGCTGAATCTGAAACCGCGTCAAACAGTTGCGGGTTGTTTTTCTCGAAATTGTAGGGTATCGCGGTAACTTCCGGGTCATCGGGCAGTCCGGCCAGCTTGGAATCGGGCAGCCCGAGCCGCCCTTTTTTCGTGGAGAACCAGCAGTCGGTTCCCAGGAATTTGTTGAACGCCCAGATCACTCCGGCGGTGGCGGCGGAAAACCCGTATCCCAGTCCGATGCAGGGAACATGGTGTTCGCGGGCGACGCCAAGGTGCTGCAACTGGATCGGCAGCAGCATACCGAGCGTGCCGTCGATTTTCGGTGTGTTGCCGCACATTTCCAGCATCACCATGTTGCAGCCGCGGATGAACTCCAGATAACTCATCCCGGCCCCCGTGCAAGCCACGTCGATGCTGTTCGAACAACAGGTCATGAACGGAAACCCCTTCGGCAACACCTCCTTGATCGCCACCACGAAATCACCGGTACTGCGCGAGCGCATATCCAGCCAGTCGCGAAACACCGGACTGTGCCAGTTGCACCAGAACGATTCATCCCCCGCCGCCGGCAGTTCATGGCCGTATTCGCGCCGGAAGCGCTCCCGGCAATGCGTACAGCCGCAACTGGTCAGATTGGAATAGAAAATCCCGTCGTCGCTCATCAATCCGTCGATATTGGTTTCCTCCAGCAACTGCCGCACATAGCTCTGATAAGCGCCGAGGAAGTCCGGGTTGTTGATACAGAATTCTTCAGCGGTGTAAGCCGGGAGGCGAACCGCCTGCCCGGTCCGCACGTCGATCATCCGCCAGTCGTTCAGCTTCATGCCCCGGTAAGTCCATTCGTCGGCGGCGCTGCGCGACGGCGCGAACGGCACATGATGGCGGTTGCACCGCCGCATATCCTTCATGTCCTGGCGGCTGTCGTAGCGATGGGTCAGCACGGATGAATGATGGTCGAACAGTTTGACGCCGCGCAGGTGCAGTTCATCCGCGATATACCGCATCATATCATGCAGATTCCCCCACAACGGCAGGAAATCCCAGCGGAAATGCGCCCCGAAAATAATCGCGGTATTGACGCCCCCCGCCGCCATCAGGTCGGCCCTGCGCCGTATTTTATCTTCCAGGTCGCGGTCCGGCCAGGCAAGGTCTTCCCACTTGATCCACCAACTGGCCATCCGATAAGCTTCGTTTTTCATGTACATACCCTTTATTAAATGGTAGAGCCGGGCGCCACCAGTACCTCGCTGGTGTAATTTCCCGGCGACTCCGTATTTTCTCCGGCAATCCGCTGTTGCAGCAGTTCGACGGCCAGCGAGCCAAGCTTGTCCGGCTGCGACTTGATCGTCGTCAGCTCCGGTGTTTCAACCGCCATGTCAAATCCGTCAAAACTGAAAATTCCCAGATCACGCCCGAATACAAGCCCGTGTCCGAGCGCCCAGTTGGCGAAATGGCGCGCCGCATAGTCCGAAATGCATACCAGCAACGGACGTTCCCCGCGTTTCACCTTCGGCAATACCGTGGCGTCCAATCGGGCCAGAATATCGGAATTCGAATCCCAACGGATATATTCCACTTGCTCAAGCCGCTGTTCCTGTACGCAAACCTGAAATGCCGCGCTCCGTTCCTCGAAATTCGACGAATAAGCATTCTGGGTACAGAACACGAAATTCCGGTATCCCATTTTCAACGCCATCGCCACCAGCGCCGCCATCCCTTCGCGGTTGGGCGGAGTGACGGAGTCGATCGGCAGGACGGTCCGGCGGTTGATGACGACCATCGGTTTGGCGGTTTTCTCCAAAACCGGTTCAAGGCGGGAATCGGGAATGAATTCATCCACCAGAAAACCGTCCACGCGCGGCGCGGCTTCCAGCATGGCTTCGATGATTGCCGTCAGGGCCGCGTCGCTGACCGGGCGAACGTTCAGTGGCCGCGTCGTATGGCTCTGCCAGATATCCAGCCCCCGGCTGAAACATTCCATCTGCAAATGGATATTGATATCGTTCAGGAAGTTGTCCACTTTGCCGGTAGGGCGCATGGGACGGTTGAAATTGGCAATGGTTCCGGTCCGGTGCAGCGTTTTGATTTTTCGAACGGCATAACCGCTCCCGCTCAACGCTTCGATCAGCCCGAGCCCGGTGAGTTCCTTGAACACCCGGACGATCGTGATATGACTGACCTGATAGCGCTGCCGCAACTCCCCGACTGTCGGCAGGCGGTCGCCGGGGCGCAAACGCCCCTGTTCGATCATTTGCTGCAAATCGGCGGTGATATCCTGATATTTCGCCATGATACATTATCCTGTAATATTAACCAATAATACATTTATTATACAACGAACCGCCATTATTTCAAGATCGGCAAGAAAAATTATTGTAATTCTCCTGACTTCACTGTACATTGAATTATTCACATTCATCAAAATTTCCTGAAATTCCAGAGGAGTTTTTCGATCATGACCGTAAGAATCAACAGCAGTTTCCCCGGCGGCAATATCGCAGTCAGGAGCATCGACGGCAAACGGATTGAACTGTCACCCGATTTGCGCGACACCACGACAAATTGGTTTTACTGGTACTTCGAGGCGGAATTCGGTTCTCCCGGCGAATATGAATTTCATTTCGACATGCCGGCGATCGGAACCCGCGGCCCCGCGGTCAGCCTCGACGGCGGCAAAACCTGGCACTGGGGCGGCGGCAAAGTGGAGGAAATTGAAGCATTCCGCTATCGTCACGACGGCAAGGCGGAAAATGTCCGTTTCTGCACAGGCATTCCGTACCTTCAGGAAAATTGGCAGCGGCTCCATCTGCCCGTTACGGAACTCTGCCGGAGCCGGCAGGGACGTTCGGTGGAATTGTTTACCCACGGTTCAGGGCCGCGCAAATACCTCTTTTCCGCCCGTCATCACTGCTGCGAAATGGCGGCGAACTATGTGCTCGAGGGGCTGATCGACACCGCGTTGAACGACCCCCGGCAGGATTTCACCCTGTTCTGCGTACCGTTTGTGGACAAGGACGGCGTGGAAAACGGCGACCAGGGCAAAAACCGTGCCCCCCACGACCACGCCCGCGATTACGGTCCCGCCTCGATCTATCCCGAAGTCCGGGCGATAATGGAACTGGTCATGCGCGAACAGCCGGAAGTCATTCTCGATCTGCATTGCCCGTGGCTGCGCGGCGGCGGTACCAATGAGACCATCTACATTGTCGGAGTGGAACCGCGTGACGGACAGAAGCGGATCGACCGCTTCTCCGCCATTCTGGAGCCCGAGTCAAAGACCGGAAACGGCATTCATTATTTCCAGAGAGATAACATCCCATTCGGCAGTTTGTGGAATACCAGCGCCAATTACACGCAGGGCAAGACACTCGGCAAATGGGCTTGCGGACTTCCGTGGAGACCGCTCGGCGCCTCTCTGGAAATCCCTTACGCCAACGCCTGCGATCAATCCCTGACGCCGGAACTCTGGCGGACATTCGGCCGGGCATTGTGGCGCGCGGCGCATCAATACACCGCCAGATAATAATAAAACCGCCCGGTTGACCGGGCGGATCGATTCATTCGAGATTACATCCAGGTGCAGACGCCGTCTTCGGCGTGTTTTCGCAGGACATTGCGGCGGATTTTGCCGGAATAGGTTTTCGGCATCTGCGCGATGAATTCCACATAACGCGGGTATTTGTAGGGGGCGGTCAGCGCTTTGGCATGACGTTGAATTTCCCGGCCCATGGCTTCCGTCGGCGCGTAGTCCGGTTTCAGCACGATATAAGCCTTGATGACGATCCCGCGGATCGGGTCCGGAGCGCCCACCACGGCGACTTCGTGCACCGCATTGTGCTGCATGATCACGTATTCCACCTCGGAAGGGCTGATCCGGTAGCCGGAACTCTTGATGATGTCATCGCTCCGCCCGGCAAACCACAGAAATCCGTCTTCATCCATGCGTGCCTTGTCGCCGCTGTAATAGAAGCCGCTTTCGAAAACATTTTCTTCTTCGCCCCCCACGTAGCCGCGGAACAAGCCGACGGGCCTGCCGTCCCCCAGTCTGATGGCGATGCGCCCTTCTTCACCGGAGGGCACCGGTTTGCCGTCTTCGTCGTGAAGTTCAATATGCCAGCCGGGCGTCGGGCGTCCCATGGAGCCGGGACGGTAAGGCATTTCGGGGGTCTGGCAGGTCATGCAGACGGTTTCCGTCTGTCCGTAGCCCTCGTAAATCAATTGGCCGGTGCCGTCCTGCCAGGCGTCGATCGTTTCCTTATGAATGCTTTCACCGGCGGTGAAGCACTTTTTCAATTGCGACAAATCGTGCTTTTTCAGGTCGCAGAGCACCAGCATCCGGTAAATCGTCGGCGCGGCGCAGAGCGAAGTGACCCCATATTTTTCCAGAATCGGCGGCAGTTCCTCCGGGACAAATTTATGCCGGAAATCGCAGACAAACAGACATGCCCCCGCGATCCATTGGCCGAAATAGCCGCCCCAGGCGATCTTGGCCCAGCCGGTATCGGTCCAGCAAAGATGCAGGTCGTTGCTGGTCAAACGCTGCCAATAGGCGGCCGTAACCAAATGCCCCATCGGATACGAATGGGAATGCTCCACCAGTTTGGGAAACTTGCTGGTGCCGGAGGTGAACCAGACCAGCGCCCGCTCGTCGGCGTGCGTGCGGACCGGCTCCGGGGTATTGACCTTATAGAGAGATTCGCGCGGCATGGCGGCGCATTCTTCCTCGTAGCTGACCCAGCCTGGTTTGGAGCCTTCGGCCAGCAGCATGTATTGGAACGAGGGGCAATCGTTGTAGATCTCTTCAAATTTGGCGGAATTGTCGACATCGGTGATGACCAGCTTGAATTTGCCGGTCTCCATGCGGTGTTTGATATCCTGCGCCGTCAAGAGAGGCGGCATGGAACACTGCACAACCCCCAGCTTGATCAGGGCAATGGAGAAAATCCACCACTCCGGAATCCGGGGAAGCATCAAAGCCACCGCGTCGTTACGTTTCAGCCCCATTTTCAACAGGATATTCGCCGCCCGGTTGGAAAGCTGACTGATGTCAAGAAAAGTCAGTTTGCGTTCGGCTCCGTACTGGTTGCACCAGATCATGGCAAGCTTGTTGCGATCCTGCGCGGCACGCTGGTCGATGATATCATAACCGAAATTAAAATACTCCGGAACCTCGATTCGGAAATCCGAATCGTTTCTACCTGTCTGAGCTGTCATAAATTCTTATCCTGACCATTAAATTTGGATAATATACGCGAATCGACCGGAAATGTCAAGCTTGAAAACATTTAAAAATGGAAAGAAGGAGCCGTATATCCAGCAGGCGCCAGCCGTATAACTGCGCCCGATGGATTCCGGGAAGATAAAGTTATTGTCTTCAATGGCAAATCAGTATACTGATTAGTGGTTACATCCTGAACTTGCAATGGGACATCCTGCCCAACTTCATTACTTTGCCAGACATATTTCCGCAATGCGGCGTCATTGTTCAAGCTGTCGAGTTCTTCTATGAGTTTGTAATCATCATAGACGAACTTCAACCATTCAAATAGCCACAAAAATATTCATTCCCCGCATCCAGGCACTCTCCAAAACGTATCCCGCAATCACCCATTTTCGATTCAATACACATAGCGATCGTCCTCGCCCGGTCACCGCGGCTTAGCTCATTTGATTTTTATCTCCAATTCGGGCATGGCATTTTTCAAAATCAGGGACGATTTACGTCCGAACCAGAGATAAAATCTTATACAATTTTGGTATGGGGATGGATATTAATTGCCGTGACAACAACTATTGGCATTTTCATCGCAATATTCGATCTTTCAAAATGATAAATCCCACTCTTTTACGATCCACAAATAGCTGGATCTATGGTGATTGTCATTCTCCGCCAAATAAATTCTCCCTTTGTCGTCAATGGCAATTTCATGGACTCGAGAGGGGCTTTCATTGGTGCTGGGGTCAATGATTTCTCCATAATGGAACAGTTCTTTGGAGCGGGGATTCCAGCGGAATAAGTGCGTGTGATGTTTCATGCCGCCTGCGGCGTAAATATTACCCGCCTGGTCGATTGTCAGCGCGGGAAGCCGCCCGGCACTCATCAAATGACAGATTTTTTCCACCTCGCCGGTTTCAATATCGATTCTAGCGAGCACACCAAAAACCGTACCTGCGTAGATGTATCGATCCCCATCATACAGCATGGAATCACAAAATCCATAATCTTCTTTGTGGCGGGTTTCATCCGCGCCGAATTCCGCCGCCTTTAAACCGGAGGGGTCTACAATTAATTGATTTTTATCCGCTTTTCCCGGCAAGCGGCGTCGAAACCATGTTATACTGTCCGTTTCCGGATCATACTTGAAGATTCGGATCGGCATAGTTCCTGTTTTTTCGTCCCAAGCCCTGGTTTCCGCGTAGGTTCCCCACAACGCGCCATATTTGTCCACCACACCGTTGTGGGGCTGGGCAAACAGCAAAGAATTGCTGAGGTAAGCGAGTATTTTTGATTTTCTTGTCTTGAGGTCGAATTGAATAACAAACTCGGCAGGATAAGTGAAGGCATACAGATAACCGCGCTGAAAATCTGCAGCAATCGACTGAATGTAGAGATGGGGGAACACAATTCCGAGTATTTCATACTGGCTCGTCACCGGATCAAATTTCACCAGTTTTCCACCTGGCGCGTCCTGCTGCTGGTCGATTTCGTGCAACAGCGAAGTACCAAAATAGAGACAGCCGTCATAGGGATTTTTCAAAATCGTCCGGTGTATTTTGACATCAAACGGGTCCGCCCAGGATTTTGCATCAAGGGAGGTAAATTGCCGGGTGTCCGGATCAAACGAATACAGAATGTCGCCGTCAATCGAGTTCAGTCCGCAATACAGTTTCCCGGTCGTATCGTCCCAGAGAAGCGAATCGAAGCTGATCCAGCCATCTCGCCACTGATCGTCTTTCACCAGATCGCGGTAATCCCATTTTCCGGCTATTTTTTCATCCCACCCGCTTAACCCGTAATTCCGGATGAAACAGGATTCGACTTTTATACGATCGGTCATTTTTCGTTCTCCGTGTTGATGATTTCCAAAATGGCATACGTTTGAAGGCGATGAACCGTGATCACGTTTTCATGGATGGAGAGTTCCGGCTCGCTATCCGGCGACCATACCCGGCAAATGCCGTCACATTTCGTCCTGAACGCAATACTGACATCCGTTGCGTCGGCTTCCGGATCCGCCTGGATAAGGTGAATGAATTTTGCTCCGCCCTTGATTTCGCCGGTTTCAATCACGACCGAATCCGAACACTGAAGTGTAAACATAAAACCATCGTTCAATTCCCGAAGGGAAGCGATGATTTCGTTCCAATTTCCCGGAATTTCAATATCTTCCGCAGTGAACGTGTTTTCGAGCAATCCAAGAGGGGCACTTCTTTTCAACATGATTTCCGGGAAAAAACATAAATGTCCCTTTCCACATTTGACGGTTTGCGAATATTTGTCCGTTTTCCCATTACGATCTTCCAGTACCGGAGGAAGCCATGCAAACCACGCCTCCGCATCAAGCGCTAAATTGTATTTGTCGTTCCACTCATCATACCATGCCAAGATGGGATGGAACGGTCTTCTTCTTCTGTATTCATCGAACAAGGCAACGTCATATGTGAAAAACAATCTTCCGCCCCGCTCGACCCAATCCTTGAGTATCATCAATTCGTTGTCTGACATGGATTCACAGGAAGGAAGAATCAATATTTTGACCGAATCGAGAATTTTCATTTCAACTTTATCAATCACCCGGAATGGAATCCGTTTATGGAAAAGGAGATGTTCGATTGCGGCCGCGTCTAAATGAGGCTTGCCGTTATTCCAGGCCAGACTTTCAAGATGACGCAGGACGGCGATTTCGGCCCAAGGGTTCGCCGAAGCAAGTTTGGAATAATGTTTTTGGCAGAATTCATTGTATCTCTTCTTACTGTCATAGTTCAATGTATAATGCGGCAGGCATCGCAGGCTGAAGCCCATACATGCCGTATTGGCGGAGTTTGCCGCAATCGAATATGCCAGGCTGGCCCGAACTTTTCTGTCATCTTTAAACCAATGGTAGTTGCAGACAGGTATCTGGTATTCCCGTGCCTGTTTCTGCGCGCCAACCCGAGAAATGATGCTTTTTCTGCTTTTATCATACCGAAAGAAAAATGAATCTTCCAGCCAGACCATATCCACCCAGGGGAAGAGCTGTTCCGCATATTGATTGAGTCCCCGGTAGAAATTCACAGACCTTCCCCATTTACAATTAATACTGATCGCAGTATCGGGATTCAACTGTTTTATGAAGCGTCTGAGATGCCGCGTAAAAGCGAGGTCCCTGTCCCAGTTGTATAAATGCCAGGCTTTCATGTCGGTGACATTCAGGACCGAGGGAAACAAAGTATCAGGGTCCGGAATCATGATGGTATCAAAATCGACCCACCCGAATAATTCATTTTTCGTTTTTTCATCCCGGAACGTATGCTTCAACCATTCCTGGAAACTTCTCTGGCAATTCGAGCACCGGCAACTTCTGGACGACATATGATTGATATTGTATCCATCAAAGTGGAGAAGGTCGGTTTTCAATTCTTCTATGGCAAAACGTATTGTTTCTTCAAGGCGTTTTACTGCGTTGGGGTGACTGTAACAAATCATTTTGCGGTATGACTGATCGCCGCCGTAGCAGCTGGTTTTGCCTCCTATGCCAATGCCCAGCCAGGAGTAGACGTCATTGTATTCTTTTACCATGATATCGGGAACAACAGAATCCACGCGAATGTAAACACCGACTTTAAGGTTCTTATGGTGCGCCCGAGTTATAACATCTTTCAGGAATCCCGTTTCGCTTTGCAGCGCTTTCAACCCGACCCCTTTTTCAAACGGCAGGATCAAATGATTGCAACCGAGCTCAACATATTGGTCAAGCGCCCGGTCTGAAAACTCCTCATTGCGGTAAAAATCTTCTTCATCCGTCCAGGCAAAACCTGACCTCTGCCGGAACGACAGCGGTTCCCAGCTGCCGACAAAAGTCGATGGACGCTGCTTGACCCAAGCGGCCTTTTCCGGTGCGGGGCCCTCCGGATACGCAAACTCCCAATATGGAAAAATTGCGTGTTGCTCCGCATTAGCGTAAGAATTACTTTTCATGATTGCTGTTTCCTTTTCTATTGTAAAGCTCCGTCAAAAGTTTTGACCTATTTCTGTGAATCGGGAGTGCAAAATGCACGTCGCCGTGGTATGAATGCTATATCTCATAATCCGAAGTCCGTGCGCATCTTACGCGCACGTTGAATTCAAATTGAAAGATTGGGTTCTTCATCTATAAAATTCCAATGGAATCAGGTATTTTACAAACGCAGTCCGGTACCGCTGATGCCAGGGACAAATGAACAATTTCTGTCCGGAATGCCGCCGGATTTCCCGTCAGCCGCGGGCGTCATGACCTGTGGTGTGGTCCGCTGGATGCCGTTGTCTCGGATGGGGCTATCGAAGTTATCCAGCAACAGCGTCCACGGATCATTTTTCAACTTTCCCGGATGGTGAAAACCGACCTCGTCCGTCCGCCGTGCCACCGATGAAATCCGCAGATCATCTATCACAAACATGCCATGAATTTTCTCACTTCCCAGTATCATGCGAAGTTGTGTGCCAATCGACGCCCGATGCCATTCGCTATGTTGCTTGACCGGCATTTCCACTCCGTCAATGATCCACCAGTCTTTTCCCGAATCCCAGCAATAGGCGATGTGGCGCGGCTCTCCTTTGCCCCATTTCTCGACCGGCAGATAATGGTTCAATCCGGTTTTCCCAACAGCATGCAAAGCCACGGGGCAACTCCTTCCCTTCCGGACCATCCACAGCAACTGAAAGGATGAATCGCTTTGTTTCACGGTGAATAACGGATGTCCCCAATAATTCTTTTTCAGCATATTTTCTCCCATTGGCTCAACCTGCGGAATGAGCCACATCTCAATAGTGCCCTGCGGCATATAAAGATTGCCCAGAACCGGATACGAGATGCTGCCGCCTGTAACGCCAAAAGAGAGCAGTAACAGGCAGGTTACGCTGAAATAATAACATAATTTTTTCATCACATACAATCCAATTTAGTTAAGTCAATCGAAAGATCGGGAACAGGCGCGGAATGAATCACCAGCAAGCGGGGACAATGCCCCAGGAAAGCCAGAGAAAAACGGCCGTCTTTTATTTCAAAAACTTCACCGGTAACCACATCGCGGGCATGAAGCACGCCCGGTAATTCCAGTTTTCCGGTATCCAGGGCGAAACTCGCTTCGGTCGCCTCTTTATTGAAGTTCATGGCGCAAAAAATGAGCTGTTTTTTGGCATTGAGGTGGAATGACGCTTTGACATTCTCCGCTCCGATCTTCAGCACATCCTGGTTTTCGTAATAGGGATGCCATTGATAACCGTCGGTCCAGTCAAACCACTGCCGGGGCTGCCAGGTTGTCCAAAGAAATGATCGGCGTGTGCCGCCCGCACCATAAAAACCGCTTTTGTCGTATCCGGTAAGACGGTTTTGGCGTTGGAAATAATGAAAATAGTCCATGATAACGGTTGCATCATGCAACATCGCGACGCCTTGACCCATGCTGTAGGTAACAAAATGCGGGGCAACATATTCCACCGGTACGCCATATGTTTGACTGTTTGCGATGGCTTGAACTGCTTCCAGATCAAAATACGCATCCGCCGCCGCACCTTCCCATACGAAATTCACATCGACAAAAGACATGATTGGCAGAATGGTCGGCCCATGGCTGTAAATAAGACCGTCTTTGTTCACCTCGCCGTGATATATTTTATACATCCGTTTGAAGGCCTCGCGCATCGCCCAGATATTATAAGAACCTGCGCGCTCACCGGTTTCTTCGTTTGTATAGCCGCAACCGTGGAAACGGTTGGTGCAGTAAAAACGCGCGGCCATGCCGTCGAGATAGATCCCTTCAATCCCCATGGTGTTGTACATCCACGCCGCACCATTCGCCATATACTCGATATATCCTCCACGCGGGCAGGCATGATAAGCGCCGTAGGTATAGCGTTCCGGTTGCATTTTCATGGCTTCCCCATACGCAGAATACCAGGGCATCCGGGGATTCATTGCATTCCAGCCGCTGTAAGCGGTTGTTTTCAGTCCGCGCGCATGGATCATCCGCATCGCCTCCATGTGGGTTTCCCGATGCCTGGGCTCCAGTACATACGGATCACTGAATATATCCGGCCCCAACGGCAACGGCATCCGGTTGATCCAATGGAACGTATTAACCCAGGTTGCGCCCAGGGCCTTCGCCTGATTCAACATAGTTTCCGCCCAGAGAACATCTTTTTTCTCGCCACGGTAGAAGCCCGCACCCAATCGGACACTGGTATAATACCGGTTGCGATTCGCCGGACGGTTCAGTTCTTTGATCGGACTGGCAATCAAACCCCAGCGATATGACAGACGAGCCGGAGTTTTGAAAGGACGGTCAATCACTTGCAGCCGCAATGCGGTACGATCATTGTTCCGGACAACTTCAATCGCTTTTTGGGTATCTTTGTTGCGCCAGAATTCATTTGTTTCGGCGCACCATTGCAAACCTGCCCGTGGATTTCCCAGCCAGATTGCCGGCAGAAATTCCGATTGAAAACCGGCTCCGATTTTTCCTGTCGCTTTAACATCGAATTTCGGCGCGGGCTGCTGCCATTTGGAGTAATAGAGATGATAAAGTTTCGCAACCTCCGAACGAATCGGCAATTCTACCTTGAATTCATCAATGGTAACACCATTCGTATCCATGTCCAGATCAATAGTCATAAATCCGTCAAATTCAACTCTGGTTCGTGCAGTGACGGGCAAAACGCCGGCGTTACCTTTCCATTCATAAATCACGTATTCGATATTTTTTTCAATGATCTCGTTTTTTCCATTCCACTCAACCGCATTACCACCAATAACCAGACGCAGTTGCGGTTTATCGGCCATGATTTCCTTCCCCAGGGATACAATGCTCGAAGGCAGGAATGAATCGTTGAATGTGTAAGTACGTCCCCAGACATCGACCGTATTTCCCTCAGCCGCCACCGGAGTCCAGGGTTCCGGCACAAAATTAGATGTCCCATACCGTTCCACTGCCCAGAATGGAGGTTCCGGGCGCAGAACATCTTTTTTGGCTTTGGCAATTTCCTTACCGGTTGAATCGTAACCACTCAATTCGCAATACCAAGCACCGGGTTTGATGTCTTTCGCCGATACAATCAAACCGTCATAGCCATTCCTGGCTGTATCGCGGTTTTTTGCCAACGTTTTTCCGTTTTGTATGATTCGCACCTCAAATTCCGCCAATTTGGCAGCCAACGCATCGTTGCGTACTTTTACCTGCGCGACAACCGTTTCATTCACCAGGTAATAAGGTACGATGTCAAGCTGCACCGGCAGGAAACGCTCTCCGGGGAGCAACCCTTCGCTAAGGATACGATTGTCGGACGTTTTAAAGCGATAGCCGATTACATATCCGCCGACTGGAACATCCGCAGTTGTCAGATTAAGACCGATACGACCATTAGCCGGAACGGTCCGGACAATGCGTTCTTCTTTGATCGGCGCATATAATTTGAATGCTCCGGCTAAAGCCTGTTCCGGGGTCAGAGTGGTCATGATATCCTGTGCGCCGGAATTGGACACCCCGGAATCAACTTGCTGGAAAAAATTGAACTGACCGGTTTCCGGGAGGCGCTTGAATATTGAATACTCAACTGTAACATCGACGGCTTTTTCCGTCATGTTGATACATTCGCCGATAATGCCGACGGATTCGGCATCGATATTGCCGCATTGCAGCAAACGCGCTGCCGGAACAGCCGCCCCGAAAATCAGTTTATTGAGCTTGCTTTCATCATTCCAAACCGTTCGGTATGAGAGATAAGAAACATTTGTAACCGGTGTTTTATCGTTGCGAATGACATCAAAGTACCATTCTGTTCCGGTTTCGGGAGAACCGGTCAATCCCAAATCTTTGAAATCGATACTCAATTCCCCTTCCCAGCCGTCAGTGGTTTTTTGCGCACTGTAACGCCACGGCCAGGAATCGGCGAAGGTCGAATCACCGTTGATGGTGTCTCCGAAAGCGCCGGCCGCATTCCCGGCGAAATTTATGGTTTTGCCGCCGATTTTCAGATAAATTTCCATGCAGTCATCCTGCCAGACCGCAGAAGTATTGCGATACTGGTCGCCGGGTTTATCTGCCGCGATCTTCATCGGACCGGCATCTGCTGCACGGAATATCCGCCAACCGATATAAAGAGCGTCTTTCGTATAACCCACGTATACATCGGTTGGATCGGTTGCGATTTCGCCGCCGCTCATGGTTACAAGCGACGGCAGCTTAACGGCATTGACCCATTCCCGCTGGTCGAGTTTTCCGTCGATTGCCGGAACAATCCGCAATAACGGAATCTCATGCCTGGCGATTCGCGGATACCGGTTCGATTCGGATGCGAATGCCGTCATCAAAGAACCCAGACCCAAAAACAATACCAGTTGCAGCACCAATGATTTTCGCGATTTCGTAAGCATGGGATATCATTTCCTTACCTTAAATATTAATATCATAACTTTATTCCTGAAATTTACGCGCGCCCCACACGTTGCGCAATCACGCTGAATGCGCGCAAATTTCATATCTCTATTTACTGCATTTCAATTCAGTATGTCTGTCCGCTGCCGCCTGTTCATCCATCCTCAAATGGGCTGAAAAATTGCACCCGGCGTTAATATGCGGCATAGAACTTGTTAACGGTGGTCACGCTGCCGACCGGTATTAACGAAATTGTCAGCCAGTTGACATGCCCGTCTCCAAAACCGACATTCGTTCCGCCTGTATGCCAGAATTTGAAGTCCGTATTCGTTATGATACTGCCCTTGCCGTCACCCAGCAAAAACGTCGTTGACGGTTGCTTCCAACGGGTCAATTTGTATTGATTTCTATATGCCGCACTGCAATTCGAGCCATAGCTGAACTTATTGGTCAGAGCTACCAGAGGAGGCCCATCCTCATCCGAGGGACAGACAGTGGGCGGCGTATTCCCCGTAATGTCCGGCCTGCCAAGATAACTTGCAAATATTTTCCTTACATCCGCGCTGCGGTAAGTATTGTAAGCGGCGGGGGTTCCACCATACCATAACGGTATACAGTCGTTATAATCGGCGGAATACAACAGAAAAGCCGAATGGAGTTGTTTTACCTGATTTACACAGGTGGTCGCTTGGGCTTTTTTCCTGGCTTTACTCAAAGCCGGCAGCAGCATTGCCGCAAGAATGGCTATAATGGCGATAACGACCAAAAGCTCTATAAGAGTAAATTCTTTCTTCATGTCCGGTCCTCCGAATTATATTTCGGTTGAATGGGAAAAAATCGTTTCATCATGTTTATTCCTCCAATATGTTGCGATTGAAATTGAGTATCATATTCTTTTCCAATGAACCCAATGTGTTAATCCGATACAATTCCTTCAATTTTTCCTGACGACATCCACAGCTTTCTCCTGGCCAAAGCACCGGCTCAATATCAATCCGGGCCGGTTCTGAATGCAATTCCTTCGCTTCAATGCGTTTGAGCAACAGATTGACGATCGCTTCTGCCTGCGGACGAATCGGTTGAATCACTGTGCTCACTGAAACCGGACAGAATTCGATGAAACTATGGCCATTACATCCCATCACCGCAATATCCTCCGGTACTCTGATCCCGTTTTCCAATAGTGCCTTGATTAATTTGCCGGCCACATAGTCATTGGAACAGAAAATCGCGGTGGTTTTCTTTTTCCGGACGAGGGTCAGAAGTTTGTCAAGATTTCCTTCAATATTGCGCAAAGCCACGGAATCATCCTGCCCAAGAACAATTTTACGCTCAATATGCGCGCGTTCCCATCCTTTAAGACGCTCATTTCCCGGAAGATTCATGACCCCCAGGTACATGACGCGGCTGTGTCCGTGTTCCAACAGATGACGGGTGGCAATATAGCCGGTGGTTTTATTATTGACCGCAACATCGTAACCATCGGTATTACTATGGGAACCAAGGACATAAGGGATATTCAACCCTTTTTGAAGTTCACTGCTGTTTTCCGAGTTCAACACAATGATGCCGTCAACGCCTCGCGATACCAGTTCGAGCAGAGAGTTCAGTGCGCAATAGTTATTAATATCGAAATGGCTGGCCAGGGTATTGTAGCCTTGTGAAGCTAGAAATGAACAGATTTCTGCCGCCAGATAGATATTCCAACTGGAGTCCATTGCCGTGACGATTCCGATGGCTTTGGTATTGCCGCCAACGAATTTACGCGCAACCGCGCTGGGAACGTAATTCAACTCTCGCGCAATCTTGAGAATCTTTTCTTTCTTGCTCGCGGAAACCCGGCTACTACCGTTGCCATTCAACGCTGCGGAAACGGCCTGAAAGGATACCCCTGCCAACATTGCAATATCTTTGATAGTTACTGACATACTCCAACCCTGAATTACACTTTGATTGAATATTCAATCATATTATATCTTGATATTTAATAAATGTCAATACCCTTTCGTATTTTTTTCCAAAAAATGATTGAATAACTCCGAAAAATTGCGGAAAAATTACAAATTGGCTTGACTGTTTTTGTTTTCTGCAAAGAGAAGGACGGCAACATTTTTCAATCCATTTTCCCGAGGTTATGTCACCAATAGATGTATGCTATATATGGCTCGTTGATCACGTTTCAACGAGAAGATAATCGAACTGAGTAGGGCGGACCGTGATCCGGACGATGATCCGCCTCCGGACGATGACGGAGCACCTTCCTCGAAAGAGGGTGATGCGGAGAATT
>ENA-UOOH01000270-UOOH01000270.1-fermentation-metagenome-genome-assembly--contig:-NODE-270-length-63839-cov-330.592813_pt1 | contig 63839 bp, 47 predicted proteins | sample MGYA00245778_ERZ724025 | MGnify/ENA primary metagenome ERZ724025 (study PRJEB28704, sample SAMN03018313) | fermentation metagenome | biome: anthropogenic terrestrial biome; feature: soil... | reverse complement strand
CTTGACAGTCCTCGATCTTCATTATAACCAGTTGAGTGGCACGATACCCAGCGAATTAGGCAACTTGTTGAGATTGGCAATATTAGATCTTAGTCATAATTTTCTATCTGGGAGTATACCAACAGAAATTGGCAAGCTTATACAATTGATTCACTTTGACATCAGCCACAACTATCTTACAGGAAATATGCCTCCAAGCTTTGCCAATCTTATCAACCTTTGTGTTAAAGGGGATCTGGGAAGTCCTTGTCGTGGTGTTTTCAAAACCGACCTGGGTTATAACCTGCTCAACGTGCCTCAACCCAACCCACCTTCAGACTTTATGTATGTAAAAGATCCCGATTGGGATAAAACCCAAGTTGGCAGACGTTTTTTCAACTACTTGCCCGTGATTAACAAATAAATAAATCAAACCCCATACCACCAAGAAGAGCCTTTCTACATCATCTACTGGAAATGCTCTTTTTTACCCCGGGTGTCCGTATGCAGTTGATTACGCACTCTGCTTACCCTCATTTGCAAGTTATCAACATGATGTTTTAAGCTTGCTATTTGGCTATCGCCCCTGTTATTGAACAGTCCATACAAAGAAAAAAGCCTTATCTGCTAGGATATGGCTTCATCAACTCTTGGTCTAAATAACTACTTAAGCAGTCCGGCGTAGCGCTTTAATGTGTCAACCTCTTTGTCGCTCAAATAACGCCACTCTTTGGGTTTGAGTTGACCTAATTTTAGGGTTCCAATGCGCACACGCTTAATCTTCCTCACTGGCAGACCAATGCGCAAACCGGTCACCCGAATCTGGCGCTTCTTACCTTCCTTTAAGGTAATTCTTAACCAGGCGCCATTATGAACTTTGTTAATAAACTCCACTTTAGCTGGTTTGGTGCGATAACCATCCTCCAAAACCACGCCTCGTCGCCAGATTTCGAGCTGTTTCTCGTCAGGCATATGATTGACCAAAACTTCATATTCTTTTTCATGCTCATAACGCGGATGGGTTAATCTATTCGCCAATTCCCCATCATTGGTCATCAAAACCAGCCCTTCGCTATCAAAATCCAAGCGTCCAACAGGAAAAATCTGATCAGAAACCTCAATTAAATCCAAAACCGTTGGGCGGGGGAAATTCTCATCATAATCCGATAGATAGCCGCGTGGCTTGTAGATGGCGATATAAACCTTTGGCTGTACGCCCCGCAAAAGCTTTCCATCCACCATGATGGCATCCTTTTCCGCATCAGCCTTATCACCCAATTTGGCAAGTTTGCCATTTACACGCACTTTGCCGGCTTCAATAATGAGCTCGCAGGCCCGGCGAGAGCCATATCCGGCAGCTGCCAGTATTTTTTGCAATCGTTCTTCTGCCATTAGTCTTTCAATAATTCCGGTTCATCTATACCGCTCTCAGATTTGGCTTGCAAAATCTCATCCAAATTGAGCTCGGGTAATTGCTCCAGACTTTCCAGTCCGAAGTGTTGTAAAAATTCAGGTGTTACACCATAAAGAATTGGCCGGCCGATAGCATCTGATCGACCAAGCTCTTGAATCAAACCGCGGGTGAGCAAATTACGCACTACGCCATCGCTGTTCACGCCTCGGATGCTGTCAATTTCTGGACGTGTGGTTGGTTGTTTATAAGCCACAATCGCCAATGCCTCCAATGCAGCCTGGCTGAGCCTTGTAGTAACTTCTAAGCCTAAAAAGTTTTCAATCACGGTTGCATATTCCGCCGCGGTCACCAATTGATACTGGTTTTGCACTGTCTGTAAGCGTATGCCATGCCCTTCTTCCAAGCGGGTTTTAAGTGTTTCCAAAAGTTGGCTACACTCTTTTTTGCTAATCCCCATCGCTTGAGCCAGGGACTCAGGGCTGGCAAGTCCAGGAGAGCTAAACAAAAGCGCTTCAAGGAGTTTCAGTTTTTCCGTATCGGTCATGTTTTTCTCAGTTCTTTGCCCATGCTATAATTCAGATGTTTATGGGCGAAGTGATTATACTCTAAGCTACCTTAAACGAGAAAGAAAGGTTGAAAATGCGTATTTTGCTCACTGGTGCTGCTGGCTTTTTAGGTTCAAACCTGGCAGACAAACTTATAAAAGAAGGTTATCACGTCATTGGTCTTGACAATTTTATTACTGGCAAACCAGAAAATCTTGCGCACCTCAAAAACAATCCTCAATTCTCGTTCATCCAACAAGATGCTTCACAATTCATCCGAATTGACCAAAAGCTAGACTTCGTTTTACATTTTGCATCGCCTGCCAGTCCCAACCCGGCATCGCCCTTTGGCTACCCCAACCTACCCATACAAACATTAAAGGCTGGCGCATTGGGCACGCTGAATTCTTTAGGGGTTGCCAAAGCTCATGGCGCACGTTACTTGCTTGCCTCAACCAGTGAAATCTATGGCGACCCACTCGTCCATCCGCAAAACGAATCCTATTGGGGAAATGTGGATCCCATCGGACCCCGATCGGTTTATGATGAAGCCAAACGCTTCGCTGAAGCCCTCACCATGGCTTACCATAATTTTCATGGAATCAATACCCGCATTGCTCGCATCTTTAACACCTTTGGTCCTCGCATGGGACTGGACGATGGAAGGGTTGTGCCCAATTTTATCCAACAAGCTTTGCGTCAGGAAGCCTTGACCATTTACGGCAATGGCGCGCAAACCCGCAGTTTTTGCTATGTTGATGACCTGCTTGAAGGTATTCTAAAACTCATGCACAGTGAAGTTCATCAGCCAATCAACCTGGGAAGCGACCGCGAAACCAGCATTAATGAGTTCGCTTTAATCATCAACCAATTGGCTCAAAATCCCGCCGGAATCTCATACCATGAATTTGATGGGCTGGGCGATGACCCCCGTCGACGTCAACCGGACATCAGCAAAGCCCGCACCTTGCTGGGCTGGGAGCCTAAAATAAGTCTCGAAGAGGGCCTCAGACGAACTATAGCCCACCTTCGTGAAAGGGTTTTGGCATAATGGCAACATTAAGGGTTGTTTCAGGCAGTGCCAAAGGCAAAAGGCTCAAAACAGTGCCGGGCGATTCCACACGTCCCATTACCGACCAGGTGAAAGAAGCGCTGTTCAATATTCTGGCAGACGAAGTTCAGGATATCAGCATCCTGGACCTCTTTGGTGGCACTGGTGCCGTAGGCATCGAAGCGCTAAGCCGCGGCTCCGCAGAAGTTATCTTTTTGGACACCAGCCATCAAGCCATCAAAGTTATCAAAGCGAACCTCGAGACAACCGGTTTTACTCAAAAAGCTAAGGTCATTCGCGGAGATGCCTTTCAATACCTGCAAAACCCCAGCCAATTAGGTTTTGACCTCATTTATGTTGCCCCTCCTCAATATAAGGATATGTGGGAAAAGGCAATGCGCCTGTTAGATGCAAAACCAGAGCTTTTAGACGATGATGGCCAAATAATTGTGCAAATTAACCCCATCGAATGGTCAGATCAAAGCTATACGCACTTCGTTGAGTTTGACCGCCGTAAATATGGCGATACAGAGCTGATTTTCTTTGAAAAACCTTATGAGGAGTTAGAAGCGCCTGATGTTGAGGCTGAAGATTAAGACTGTCCCTGAGAGAACGACATCATCAATTGACCCTTTTCATCATAGGAATAGAACCCCCAAAACGGTTTTGCGCCGGGTCTTTGACGCATCACAATGGGAATAAGCGTATAAAGGTCCTCAACCAAGCCTTGTTCCAGTGCATCTTTTTGCTTAAACCAAGCCAGACGCCCTTCTTCTGAGTCGCGTTGGGTACCTTCAAGTCTTTTGGCTTTGAAAATAAAAAAGATAATGCCAGGTTTTTTGCCTGTATCCACCACAACCTGACCGCAATATTGCATTCTGCCAGCTTTTAAGCCGCTTTCTTCTTGCAATTCGCGGTGTGCTGCCTCCAAAATGGACTCACCTTGTTCAACATGTCCCCCAAGCCCATTCCATTTATTTGGCCAAATTTTCTTATCTGGCGCACCTCTTAGCAAAAGCACTTTACCTTGCTCATTAACAGCAAACACCAACACTCTGGGTATCAGCGTGTAGCGTTTGCTGTCAATGCCTTGATCTTCTGCTGCCATCTTCCAGTTTATATTTTGGCAAACCTGGATTAGTGTAAGAACATGGGTAAACCAAGAATATTTTTAATCTTTGGACGATAATTAACCGCGTCATAGTAGAGATCAACATCCACCTGGCGCTTGCCACTGGTTACCATTTCAAGCGGCACCTCACTGTAATTACCATCCATAATGGATACCATATTGCCAAAGTCTTTACGTTTGGTCATTTGCATAGCCAATGCGCCATAGTTCATCGCCACCATGCGGTCAAGCATATCCGCGGGACCACTGCGCAGAAGGTAACCGAGCTTTTGGTACATGGTGTTATTACCCGTTAAAATCTTAATTTGTTCAGAGAGCAAATCGCCAATACCACCCAATTTCTTGTGCCCATAGGCGTCTTCTTCACCTGATTCGACAATCAAACCACTGTCCGTCACCGCACCTTCAGAAATGACGCAGATCGAATAATGGGATGGACTATCCTTTTTATCTTTTGCCAGCATCTCACTAAGGTCCACCAGGTTGAAAGGCACTTCGCAAATGATCGTGCGGTCAACATAGCTCAGGTAACCCGTAATCAAGCTAGTTTCACCAGAATTACGTCCAAAAAGCTCTACAACGCCAATGCGTTCATGCGAACCGACCGATGTGCGGAAATGGGTTATCAAGGACACCGCTTGGGTGACCGCTGTTGAGAAGCCGATGCAATAATCCGTGCCCAAAACGTCGTTATCCATTGTTTTGGGAATACCCACCACAGGGAAACCAGCTTTATGGAGTTGCACGGAATAACTAAGCGTGTCATCACCGCCGATCGTAATCAAAGAATCGATGCCCAGGTGCTCAAGCACTTCCAGGATATGCTCGGTGTAATCTTTGGCGCCGGTTTCTTCGTTGACAACCTTGCCCTTAGGAGAATCCTTCAAAAATTCTGGCACCTCACGAGGGCGAACATGAGATGGGTTTGTGCGTGAAGTATGCAGAAAGGTTCCCCCGCTGCGATCAACACGACGTACCTCAAATGGGGTTAAAGGTCTGATGTATTTATTATGGCTTTCCTGGTTGCCAATTTCATAATTAAGCAAACCACCCCAGCCACGGCGAATGCCGATAACGTCATAGTCATCTTCGCAGGCATTCAATACCACAGACTTAATAGCAATGTTCAATCCGGGCACATCGCCACCACCCGTAAAAATACCAATGCGTTTTTTAGCCATTAAAAACCTCCATTATTGCGATTCAATCAAAGCGTTTGAGCTTTTCAGAGCCCACCATCTAAAATACTGTAAGCCAATAAATGTAATCAAAGGCAGAAGCAATATAAGAATAGTTGCATCACCTGCCTGAAAAACTTCTTGTTTTGTTCCATTAATCCAATAGATGATACCAATGCCAAAAAAGCTCAACCAAGTAATAATTCTACCACCCACACGCCACTTTTCATTCAAATATTTGTAGATTGCAAAGAGTGGAATCCATAAAAGCATCAAATAAGCCGTCGGCTTCAGCGGGTTGAGAAGATAAAGCAACACAAGCGTTAAGCTCAGTTTCCATTGCAGTCCGCGTTGCTCACGCGATGGTAATCCGTACCACTCGATAAAGAGATAAACGACTGTGGTTATAAACAGACCAATGGATATCTGTTTTGAAGCACCCGGGAATAAATCCCCAATGCGCATGATGGGAATATCAATCCAGGTGAAATTTGGATAAAGCTTTACATACGCGCCAAACCATTCACCTAACCAATTGGGAAAAAGGATAAGACCAATCAAAATCAAAAAACCGATGCCCACAAAGAAAATAGACGCCAGAGAATTATCCCGCCTGGCTCCCATCCAAATCATGAAAAACAAGGCGATAAAGATGCTGACGGGCACCATCGCAAAGGCAAGGAAAAACAAAACACCTGCCATACGACCTTGCTTGTTCATTGCGAGCCAAATTGCCCAAACAACTAAAAACATATACAAAGGCAAAATACTGGCAGATAGAATCATCTTCAAATGAGGGTAAAAAAACAAGGTGGCAAGACTGATTAGGATCGATTCTGGCAAACTTAAGCTCAAACCAACGATCTTCATGCTCAGCCAGGCAGTCAAAACAAGGGCTATTTCTATAATCGTCATCCAAATTGCTTTTGCAATTGGGTAAGGGATGAAACTTAGCGGAATATAAAACAAAACATAAGTAGCCGGATCTAAAAACTGGCCTTTGTCTAATGCCCCAGGCACAAGATATGGCTCATCGAACATATCCGCAGTCATATCGTAAGTTTCCTGGCTGTAAGGTGAAAGCCCGGTTTTCATCCAATTTTTTGCTGCCGCATAGCGCGTTACAAAACCTTCTTCCAAACCATAATGTTCATCCAGGAACATGTTCAAAAAGGTGACACCAACAAGTGCAAAAATGATTAATATCGGGAGCCAAATATTTACAGTCTTTTTCAGAAACACCTAGAGACCTCGCTTAATATGGTGATTCTATCAGTTTGACAGGTTAGGGTCAAACACCACAGGTCAAATGATGTAAACAGGTCAAATGAGGTTCCGATGGCGTAAATCCTTATTTGAAACAATGCAAACAAACCTTTTAGCCATAATCGCCAATGAAAAGATGCCTCTTTCGAGGCACCTTTTCACAACCATGTCAATTTTCACAAAATTTGCACCTAATTCTGTGGAAATGAGAAATTATTTGCAACCAAAGGCAGATACATCATATTGAATGGCAGCACGCGCAGTTGTACCGGAATGTTAAACTTGGGGTCCGGCGGATTTAAGACACGTATCGTTCCAAAATAGTCACCCCAGGTTAGGTCTTCAGTTGTGAAAAATGCTGTAACTTCAACTTCACCGCCATCCTCTGAGACCACACCGGCAGTTGGATCGAGGCTTAACCATGGGATATCACCTGGTTCTTCACCACCCGTTTCACCGTAAGCACGAAGCATCACATTGGACGCCAATTGGCCATCCAATAACAACCAATTCGCATCTGGTGGTAAGGTAGGAATCTCCGGAATATCCCCACTGTACCATCCAGCCCATGACCTGCCTTCTGGCGCGGTTATGTCAAGCGTGGTGGGATTATATGCCACACCGGGTTTCTTTAGAAAACCAGCACCGATGCTCACATCACCAGGTCCTTCAAACCTTATCGGTTCATCAAGTTTGATAACCTGCCATTCATCAATAACTTCAATCGTGGCAGCTTGTTTATATAAGAACTCACTGCCAACAGCAGGATCATCAGTTGGATTGGTGCTTTGATATACATAAACCTCAAATGGATCACCGAGCGCAACAGGATTGATACTTTCTACGAAAATGATATGAATCTCATCAATCGTAAAGGGAAATTGCTCAGGCTCAGGTGTAAAGCGGTTAACGACGATGAATTGAGCGTTTCCTCCAAGCCCAAGCGTGGCTTCGGAACTATCATCATCAACTTTAAGTTCAACAATGTCTTTTCCAAAGTAGGGAACAGGACCTTCGCCTGGAATTTCCAAGGTATCGAAAGCTATTTCCCGGGCACCTGTGTTGCGAAATACGACGGGCATTTCAAACAACTGATTCGGATACATTTCAGCATGTAGCACATTTGGCTCAACGGTCAGGCAGGCGCTGTCATGCCGCAGCGTGAAATCAGTGACAATGTCATCACTGTTGCCAAGCACAATATCATCAACGCGGGTTGTCACATAGCCAGCTTGAGCAACTTCAATGTCGTATGTCCCTCGCAAAAGTGAGTAGTTGTATTTCCCATTCTCATCAGTTTCAACAGTCTTGACTAACTCATCGTCACGATAAAAGCTAACCCTGGCACCTCTGATTGGGCTTGGATTAAGGTCACATTTTTCTGTTGCATACACAGTCCCCTTCAGGTTTCCCCAGTTGTACGGTCGCCAAACATGCAAGGTGACTGGCACAGATGCTGTTTCTTTAGGTGAATCTGTCTTAAAGCGTAATTCGCCAAAATAGTCGCCTGGTTGCGTGATAACACCTTGGGTCCTGAATCTCAATTGATTATTTTCAGTTTCCCCCGGACCAACAGTACCTGTGGTTGGGTTTTCTTCAAGCCAGGGAATGCCATCTCCAAATCCACCAGCCGCGATTGCAAGACAATCAGATTCGTTGTCGCCTGGGAAAGGACCAACCAACGCCGATGCGCCAGTTTCCAGGTCAATGATACGAAGCTGTCCATTGCCACCTCCGGTATAAGCCGCCCAGTAAAGGATTTTGCTTTCTTCATCATAGTCCATTCCTTGCGCAAATCCAGCATTAAAACCTAATGCACCAATATCAATTGTTTCACCAGTGTCTGGATCAACGCTAAACAGATGGTCAGTCGTGATATCAACAACATAAAGCATTCCATTGTCTGGCACATAAGCAATATCAATACCGCAAGGGATGGGCGCAGTTGCAATCAATTCAATTCCACCGGTTGGTGTTAAGGTCATGATATACGCTAAGCTTGAGCTACAATCTGAAGCCAAAGCGTAAAAGAACCCATCGGCACCTGAAATGCCATTAACTGTTAGATTATTTGGAATCGATAGTTTTCCGATGTGTTCAAAGTTGCCAGTTTCAATTTCAATTGTGTAGAAATCATTCGTATCTTTTACGACATAAATCTTAGAGAAGTCGGTACCCAGAAAATCTCCACCGTAATAATATTCTTGAACTGGGGCAAGTTTCTCCCAATTTCCTGGCTGCTCCAAATCGGGAATACGGAATAGACCTTTTTCACTACGAAGTTCTATAACATATGCCATTGAGCCACCCATCAGTTCAATTGGCACTGGTTTTGATGACGTTTCGAGCATATTAAGTGTATTGACTACGTGTGAGGTGTCAGCTGTCATGCTAATAACCTCATCCAGGTCACGCACGAGCTCACCCTGGAATGCAGGAATGCTAATGGGTTGAAAACCTTTACCTACCTCATTAACACGCCAAAAAACATCCACAAAACCTTGATTCAAGATGGGCAAAGTCTCAAATTCATCATCATCATTCAAATACATAGATCGAACAATTGACTCTTTTTCCGAAACAAGCCAACCAGCTCCAATGCGGAAATCTTGTCTGTTGACGACACTCTGATTCAAGCTACGTATCTCTTCAATTGTTCCATACTTATCCTTTGACACAGTAAAGCCGATGTCTGATGGCTCTGCAGGAATATCCTGATACATGTAGTAAAGACCATTGTTATCAGGATCATCTGGCCTTTCAAGCGTCAATGCACTGCCCGTTTCCGTTTCAATGAGCGCATTCAACAGAATAACATCTTCATCTACTTCATTCCTGTCATAAACATAGCCTGCAACAATGCCACCACCAACAGGAATACAACTTGGAAATACTGGTTCGTAAAGCGTAACGCTAACATCATCAATATACCAACCGTAGAGCGTGCTCGAATAATCAGATGTGAATTGGAAGCGAAGTGCGAAACCTTCCGTAGCGTATTCCGGGTCTATAACGAGTTCCCTTCGTTTATAACCTTCGCTGGTTGGATCCCATCGGGTAATCAGCCCACTTACTAGGTCAAAGGTCTCCCCACCGTCTGAAGAAGCCCAAATACTGGCGTTATCTCTTACTTGTGTTTCGGATTCGGTTTGGAGCCAATCCCAATATTCTAGAAGAATGCCTTTATTTTCATGCTGAGAAAGGTCAATAATTGGAGAGGTGATAAAACTAACCTCGTTGTTATTGTAAAATCCACCAAGGTTTGTAGCCCAGACATTAGGCGAAGAAGGCATTTCGTGTATGGCTGGTGGTTCGCCAGTTGGCGCACCTTGTGCCCATGAGTTTGCTCCGGTTCCCGTCTGGCCTTTGGTCCATGGTGCTTCAGTCTCCTGGTCAAAATGGTATGTAACAACGTGAATAGGATCTGATGGCACATCCACAATCGAAATGCCTATGTCATCCACATACCAGCCATCACGATGAATGCTTCCATCAGATACAAAATAGAAGCGGAATTGAAAATTTTCGGTAAGATATTCGCTGCCAAGGACTATCTGTTGTTTTTCATATTGCGTTCCCCAACGCGAGAATGGACCCCAGACCACCGTCCAGTTCTCGCCATCGCTTGTAACCTCCACACTCCCAGCATCATCCAATTCCTCTTTGTTTTCTGTAAATAACCAGTCCCACCACTCAATAAGAATCGCTTTATCGGTATACCCGGAAAAATCCAATATTGGACTCATCGCCCAGCCATCTTCATACCTGGTGTATCTGCCGTTTAGATTCGTTGCAATCCCATTTTTTCCACTGTGACCAATTCGAGGGCCCGATTTAATCTCACCCCAAGCCCATGAGGTGTTTTCCCCATCAAACGTAAAACCTTGCTCACTTTCTTCAAAATCATAAAAAATGTTATAGCCTCGCGCGTAGCCAGGACTTTCGCACAAAGGTTTTACCAAAAGGTCGAAATCTTTTGTGACTGCGGCCTCGGCAGTAAAGGTGTCTGTACCAATTTCATAACCTGGTAATTGGGACTCAACAGAAAGGGTGTACTCAACACCGGTTTCAATGCTGGTTTCATAAGCACCGGTAAATGGATCAGAATAGATTACGGTCTGTCCAGAAGAGCTGGTTAGCGTGATTTTGGCGTAAAGAGGATAACCATGCTTTGCACCACCCTCAATTCCACCATCAAGCACCACACCGCTAAGGATGACGGTATCCATCAAGCCTGAATTAACAAAAACCGCCTCGGGCGAGACGGTTTCTTGTGCAGTCACTGAAATTTGGACATTGCTGAATAACAATCCAAATACAATGAGTGTAGATAAAATTTTTCCAAATTGTGTTTTTTTCATTCCAAATCCTTAATCAAAATAATATAAGTTAACCCATAACTCACGATTAAACTTTTCACTTTAATAGCTTGCCGTTTATAAAAAGGCAACCTCAACCAACAAGCATGGATTAATTCGAAATGGTGAACGTTTGCTTCGTGTAAGAAAATATATGTTTAATCACAACCTCTTTTCCCCTGAAAAACGGGCTATTAATTAAATATGATTTGTAAACAGCTGTTTTTGAAAACAATGGAAGAATATTTTTACCACTTCCTCCATTAATATCACATTATTAAACCACCCTTAAAAATTGTCAAGTGTTTAATAATAGACAACTCGCTAACTTGATTTGGCAGCCAAAACCCCGTTTACTACGCGCAGAATGTATGAAAATCATATCATTTATGCCAAATACTTGAATTTCCCCTCAAAATATTGTACTCTAGAACAGTGCGAATATTTATCACAGAAAAGGTAATGAAAACTGAATGGCAAGAATAACCAAAACTTCTGGCATGGATGAGAATCCTGTCGCTACAACCATCAGCCGATTAATCGAATTAGGCAGGAAAAAAGGTCAGGTTACTTATGACCAAATTATGACTTACCTGCAAGAGGCTGAAATTGAAGCTGATCAATTTGACGAAGTTGTTCTAAATTTGCAAAATGCTGGTATTAGCTATGTTGAAGATAATCATCCAGAAGAAGACCCGTCTGACACAGAGCTATCGGAAACCGAAGATTTTGGCGATGAGCCAGATGAAGAAGAATTGGCAAGTATTGCCTCTGATGGCGATGACCTGGCAAATATCGATACGGATGATACCATCGGGCTTTACCTCAAAGAAGTCAGCCGGGTTGATTTGCTCAACAGCATTGAAGAAGAAGTCGTCCTCGCCAAACGCATCGAACGGGGTCGCGAAGCCAGGGCAGAATTAGCCAAAGGCACCCCCAGCATGAAAAAACGCCTGCAACTTCTGGCTGAAATTGAAGATGGCGAGCTTGCCGTAGACCACCTGATTACAGCCAACTCCAGGCTGGTGATTAGTGTCGCCAAAAAATACATGGGTCGCGGTGTGCCCTTCCTTGACCTCATTCAGGAAGGCAATATAGGGCTCATTCGCGCCACCAAAAAGTTCGAATACCAACGCGGACACAAATTTAGCACTTATGCAACCTGGTGGATTCGCCAGGCTGTTACCCGCGCGATTGCTGACCAAGGTCGCACCATTCGTGTGCCGGTGCACATGGGTGATCAAATTAACAAGTTACTCCGCGTGCAACACCAGCTCACCCAAAAACTTGGACGTGATCCACAAGTGGAAGAGCTCGCTGAAGCACTTGAAGTTACTCCCAAAAAAGTGGAAAACATGATTCAGGTTTCGCGTCGTCCGCTTTCCCTCGAGACACCCACCGATGACGAAGACGATTCAGTCCTGGGCGACTTTATCGAAGATGATGAAGCTCCGCCACCAGACGAACTGGCAACCTTGAACTTGCTCAAAGAGCATCTGGATGAAGTGCTGGAAGATTTGCCACCTCGTGAAGTTCGCATTTTGCAACTTCGCTACGGTCTTTTGGACGGACAAGCCTACACGCTGGAAGAAGTTGGCAGAAAAATGGGCGTCACCCGCGAACGCGTTCGCCAAATTGAAGCGCAAGCCCTCACCCGCTTACGCCATCCCAGCGTGCGCCGAAAACTGCGTGATTATCTGGGGGATTAATCATGGATGAGCCATTGGATGCCCAAGACACCCAATCAATACAAGCTGAACCTAAAAACACGTCTGAAAACACACAGCCAATTGAAGCAGCCACACAGCCTTTACCGGCATGGATTCTCGCCTGGGCAGAAAAAGAAGAAGACTTAACCCCAAAAGCAAGCTTGTTTCCACCAGAAACAGAGTCTGAAGAACCCTTCATCGCTCCAGTAATGGATGAAGAAGACGCCTGGGCGCAAGAAGAGACCCTGCTAAAAGAGCCAGCAGAAACCTTGGATGACATACTCCATGCCGGCGACCTTTCACGCGCGCAAAAATGGATCGATGCCCATAAAAATGAGCCAGAATTTCGTCAATCTGCCAGTAAAACAATCAGAAAACACCTCACTTTGGATGAAAACATGTCCCAGCTATGGGATATCTACGAAAACCTGAATGAAGATTAGAAAGGAATACACTTTTGGAACGCTCACTCGTACTTATTAAACCAGACGCCGTGCAACGCGGCTTAATGGGAAAAATCATCACCCGCTTTGAAGACCGTGGATTGCGCATGATTGCCGCCAAATTCATGAAGGTGCCAGAATCACTGGCAAAAGCGCATTATGCCGTACACGAAGGTAAACCTTTTTATGACAGCCTCATCACCTTCATCACCTCGTCTCCTGTAATGGCCATGGTTTGGGAAGGTCCTGACGCCATCGTTGCCATTCGCCAAACCGTTGGCAAAACGCGGGGCACTGAAGCAGCACCCGGAACCATTCGCCACGATTTCGCCATTCAAGCCAACAAAAACCTGGTGCACGCCTCCGATTCCGTTGAAAATGGCTTAGCTGAAATCGATCTTTGGTTCAAACCTGAAGAACTGGTGGATTGGAAGCGTGACATTGAAAATTGGATGTACGAATGAGCTTTTATAAAGATATGAAGCTGGTCTATAAAGCCCAGGGACGCTTGATGGGCGAATCGGTTAAGGCTTTTCTTGAATCTCAGGGCATCAATGCCATCATTGACCAAGATGCATTAGGTCCTATCTATGGATTAACGGTTGGCGATCTGGGTGAAGTGAGCATTTTTGTGCCCGATGAAGAGCTTGAGGAAGCCCGCCGGCTTCTCTTTGCGATGGAAGCAGGTGAATTTGAAAACAGCATTTCTGAACAGCTTGCCATTTCCGTCGCCCAGGGTAAAGACATTGACCTTAGCCACTGGCTAGACCAAACAGATTCAGACCCCGATTACGCCCAGGATGAGCTCGAAGACTTCAACAGAGAAAATGTCGTCATCATCTCCTTGCATAATGCAAACTTTAGTCTGATGATGGAAGCTTTCATCAAACATAACTATGGCGCATCGTTTAGAGTTTTTAGCGTGGCACTTGAAAATCAAGCACCTGCCCATCCGCTCGCCATAACCACTATGGCTGATAATGGCATTTACTTTTACCCCAGCTCAATGACCCTTGATGAACTGCCGGGTATCGATATTCACTTTCTGTTTTTGTTGGATGGAATCGATCATGAGCAAATCCACACACTCAACATCAATGAAAATACCCGTGTGATAGACATCCATGTCCCTGACCTGGTTCAAGACGGAATGCTCGACCAAAATGCGGTTATTCGCTTTAGGGATGCCTATTTAGAAATTGCTGAAAACATCCCGCGATTACTGCTATAAACACGAAAAACCAGTCATTTTACTAAAATTATCAATCAAAACTGCATTCGTCCCAGTTTGACAAGCAGCACGCTTTGGTTGATAATTTTTTTATGACTTCAAAACCCTATATCTCGACACTATCCATTTTACTGGTTTTAGGCATCATCCTCAGCGCTTGCAACCTGCCTGCTTCTAATCCAACAGCCCTGCCAACAGTCACCAGCGCGCTCTTGCCCAGCCCAACCCCTACCCAAAGCGAACCAGTGGTCATAGAAAAAACTCCGGCTGGCGATGCCCGTTTTGCCCAAGCCGATTTAGCTTTAGCTTTTGGCGATTACGTTGAAGCGCTAAAACTCTACAATAGTGCACCTCCGTCGAATACCGAAGACTTTAGAGCCGCCGCACTTTATGGGCAAGGACTGACCCACTATAAATCCGGTGATCTTTACCAAGCCCGTCGCAGCTTTGATCAACTCATGGAACGCTATCCACAAAGCCCTTCTGGTATCCGGGCAAATTTTCTACTGGGCATGATTTCCGCTGAAGAAAAAAAGCTGGACGACGCAATTCACTTTTACAAAACTTATATTGACGCCCAACCAAATATCCTCCTTGCAGAGGTTTGGACACGCATAGGCGATGCCTACACCGTGCTCAATAACAACGAAGAAGCATTACAAGCCTACTTGAGCGCCTGGCATGCACCCTCGCTCGGCACCAGCACAAACCTGGGCATGAAAGTCGCCAATGCTTACACCCTAACCGGTCAAAAAGAAAAAGCGCTGGAAACTTACAAGGAAATATACAACAGCACTGACAACATCTACACGAAATCGGCGATAAATTTGCTATCCGGACGTATCGAAATCGCTCAGGGAAACACTGCAGAAGGCTATGCCTATTTCCAGGACTCGGTCAACAACATCCCAACCACCTATGACGCCTTCTCGGCATTAATAACGCTTATTGACGCCGGTGAAGCAGTCAGCGAACTGCAACGCGGCATCATCAACTACCACAGGGACCAACACAACCTGGCACTTGAGGCACTCAACCGTTATCTTGAAGGTGATGGGCTACAAAAAGACGTCGCCCTTTACTACAAAGCGCTCGCCACCCGTGCCTATGGGCTTACCCAGGCAAGCCTTGCCTCGGAACAACGCGTCAACGCCAACCGCAGCGGTGGCACAAGCTGGGATAAAGAAGCAATCGCTCTTTGGAAAGAAATCATCGACAACCATCCACAAAGCGTCCATCACTTTGACTCTATTGAAGCCATTATCAACACCCAAAACACCTACATGGGGCAAATTCGTCTCGCCATCGAAACGGCTATCAGCTACGCCAGCATGCCCAACGGCGAACCTTATGCACCAAGTCTTTATTACTCTGCCGGCACTTATTACCTGCTGGACAATCAAATCCAAAAAGCTGCAGACACCTGGGCAACAATTGGCATTGCTTACCCCTACGCCACCCAAGCCTTTAACGGTTTATTCTTTGGCGGTGCCCTGTATTACATGCTTGAACAATATGAGGACGCACTCGACAGTTTCAATCGTGCTCTGCTCATCGCTGAGGTGCCGCTGGAAGTTGCCGGGGCAGAACTCTGGTTGGGAAAAACCAAGATGGCGCTGGGTCAAATGGATAACGCGAAGCTGGACTGGCAAACCGCAGTTGACGCTGACCCATACGGCTATTACGGCATCCGCGCCAAGGAGCTTTTCGATGGGAAAGAACCTTTTACCGAATCCGGCTCCTATGATCTCAACATAAACCTGGATGACGAGCGCATCTTGGCTGGTGATTGGTTGAAACATGCCTTCAGCTTGCCACCAGACATCAATCTGGATTACAGTTCTGCTTTAGCCAACGACGCGCGTTACCAGCGTGGCATCGAATACAACAAATTAGGCTTATTTGACAAAGCCAACCTCGAATTTGAATCCATAAGGCAGGAAAATGCAGAAGATCCTTTAACGACTTTTCGCTTGATGAAGCTCTTTTTAGACAACTACTATTACAAGTCTGCCATCGAGTGCGCCCGTAGCTTGCGCCATCTGGCTGGCTATGGCGAGAGCCCCATCGCACGCATTTTGCCGCCTTACTTGGCATATGTCGAATACGGTGCCTATTACCTCCCATGGGTAGAAGCCAAAGCAGAAAAATACAATCTTTCTCCCTTGCTGTTGCTAAGCGTCATCCACCAGGAAAGCCGTTTTGGCACCCAAGCCGTCAGCACGGCAGGTGCAAGAGGATTGATGCAACTGATGCCCGCCACGGCGGAACAAATTGCCTCTGAGACCGGTTTTTTGAGCGATTTTTCGGCAGATGATCTTGATGTGCCCTTCTACAACATCGAGCTGGGTACCAACTATTTAGCCCGTCAATTATTTGTTTTTGAGGGTGATTCTTACCTGGCATTAGCCGCCTATAATGCCGGACCGGGCAGCGTCATGCGCTGGCAAACCCTTAGTGAAAACAATGACCAGGACCTCTTCCTCAGCACCATTCGCTTTCTTGAAACCCGGGTTTATGTAAGGCGCATCGTTGAGATCCACAATCTCTACCGCATGATTTACGCGAAATAGGCTTTTAGCCATTTTCTGGGACTACTTGCGCGCCGAGGCTCTTTTCCGAGTCATCAGGACTAAGTGCTACCTGCGTGCCGAGACGTGCCTTTTTAGCCCTCTCCCGGGAGAGGGTCAGGGTGTGGGTCTTTTTATTCGTTCGAGGCATCAAGATTAGATGTTGCTTGCATGCCGAAGCGTGTCTTTTTAACCCTCTCCAGGGAGAGGGTTGGGTGTGGGTCATTTTTATGGAATTAGGGTTAGGGTGCTATCTGCGTCCGGATTGCTTGTCGAGGTTTGTTTTTTTGTTAGACCTCAAGATAAAGCATTCATAAGGCTTCTTTTCTTTCATTCATCCATCAAAATAACAAAAAACCCACCCCCTATAATCCCCCTCCCTGCATTCGCTGACGCTCATTGGAGGGGGCGAATGAAACGCAAACGATTCGCTCTCTCCAGGGACTGCTTGCGTGCCAAGTGCTTTTCAAGGCGTGGGTCTTTCTGAGGCATAAAGATTTAGGCTACTTCATGCATGCCGAAGCGTGTCTTTTTAGCCCTCTCCAGGGAGAGGGTTGGGTGTGGGTCATTTTTATGGAATTAGGGTTAGGGTGCTACTTGCTTACCAAGTGCTTTTCAAGGCGTGGGTCTTTTTTTAAACAAAGGTCTTGTTACAATAAGCAGAGAGATTAAGCAATGAAAACCTTTTTTATCTACCCTCATCCTAAGATAAGCCATACCCACCTTAATTAAACCAAAATGGCGAGCTTTCAGGCTCGCCATTTTTTATTACCTAAAATTAGCTAGAGTCTAGCCGTGCTTCAGCATCGCATGTGCTGCAGCCAAGCGGGCTAATGGCACACGGAAGGGTGAACAGCTCACATAGTTGTTACCAATCAAGTGACACCATTCGATGGAGCTCGGGTCACCACCATGCTCGCCACAAATGCCAACCTCGAGTTCGGGTCGAACCGCGCGACCTTTTTCGGTTGCCATCTTCATCAAGGCGCCAACACCAGCGCGATCCAGCTCCTGGAAGGGATTCTTGGGCAGGATGCCTTTGTCAACATACTCAGCCAGGAAGGTGCGCTCGGCGTCATCACGGCTGTAGCCAAAGGTCATCTGGGTTAGGTCATTGGTACCAAAGGAGAAGAACTCAGCGTATTCAGCCACTTCGTCTGCGGTCACACAAGCGCGGGGAATTTCAACCATCGTACCGAATTTATAATCAACCTGGATTCCCTTTTCAGCCATCACGTCCTTGGCAATCTGCACCAAAGTGGGTTGCACTTCGCGCAACTCATTCACGGTGCCAGTCAAGGGGATCATAATCTCGGGATGCGGGTCAATGCCATTCAATTTGGCATCACAGGCAGCTTCAAAAATCGCGCGAACTTGCATCTTCATGATATCGGGGTAAACGATACCCAAGCGGATACCGCGCAAGCCCATCATCGGGTTGCTTTCGTGCAGACCTTGCACCACTGCCAAAAGGGCTTCCTTCTCAGCTAAACCTTCAGTTTCGCCTTTGGCGCGCAGGGTTGCGGTTTCGACCAAAAGTTCTTCCATGGAGGGCAAGAACTCGTGAAGTGGTGGGTCAATGAGGCGGATGATAACGGGAAGTCCGTCCATCGCTTCAAAGAGACCATAAAAGTCACCGCGTTGTAAGGGCAAAATGGTTTCGAGGGCGCTGAAGTAAGCTTTGGCAGCAGGCGTCTCGTGCATCTTGGCGGTTTCTGCATCAATTTCAGCTTGCAGTTCAGCCAATTCTGCTTCGCTCAAAGAACGACCCTCGAGGCGGCCGCTGTCATAAGCTCGTTGCAAAACGTCGATACCATCCAACATGCGTTGGGTGTCTTCAGCGTTCATGATCATCTTTTGCACGTCAGGCAAGCGCTCGACGTCAAAGAACATGTGCTCGGTGCGGCAAAGGCCAATACCTTTAGCGCCGTATTCGCGTGCGCGGGTGGCGTCAGCAGGATAGTCAGCGTTTGCCCAAACCTGCATGCGTGAAATTTCATCAGCCCAGCTCAAAAGCTGCATCAGTTCTTTTTGTTCGGTAATGTCAACCTGGCTCATTTCCAATTGGCCAAGGTAAACCTCACCGGTTGAACCGTCAACAGAAATCCATTCACCTTCTTTGACCATTTTGCCGTCACAGGACATTTGCAGTTTTTCTGCGTCGATAGCGATGTCAGAAGCACCAACCACACATGGCACACCAAATTGGCGCGCTACAACTGCGGCGTGAGATGTCGCGCCACCTTCAGAGGTCAAAATACCTTTGGCAGCCAACATACCGTGCACGTCATCGGGTTTGGTGAAAGGACGCACCATGATGACATCCTGTCCTTCTTCCTGATTCTTCTTCTGAACGGTGTCGGGGTCAAAGTAAATGCGACCAACCGCGGCACCTGGAGAGGCATTGACACCCTTGGAGAAGTAGCGACCTTCAGCCTTGGCAGCGTCTTTTGCAGCCTGTGAGAATTGGGGGTGCAACAAGTTGTCAACCTGTTCAGGGCTAACGCGCATAACAGCTTCAGCCTTGTCGATTAAACCTTCGTTTACCAAGTCAACAGCGATCTTAATCGCGGCTTTGGCGGTTCGTTTACCATTACGGGTTTGGAGCATCCAAAGTTTGCCGTCTTCAACGGTAAACTCAACGTCCTGAATGTCTTTGTAATGTTTTTCAAGGCGTTCGGTAATCTCAAAGAACTGTTGGTAAACATCGGGCCAGATCTTTTCCATTTCAGCGATCGGATCAGCATTGCGAATACCAGCCACAACGTCTTCACCTTGCGCGTTTACCAGGAACTCACCGTACATTTCATTAACACCGCTTTGTGGGTTGCGCGTGAAAGCAACACCAGTACCGGAGTTGTCACCACTGTTACCGAAAACCATCAACTGAACGTTGACTGCAGTGCCCAGGTCATCTGGAATGTTTTCGCGTCGGCGATAATCGATTGCGCGGCGGGAGTCCCAAGAGTCAAAAACAGCTTTCACAGCAAATTCAAGCTGCTTGTATGGATCCATTGGGAAGTCAAAGCCTTTGTGTTCCTTCACAACAGCCAGGTAAGCTTTGATAATCTCTGCCCAGTCATCGGCAGTCATTTCGGTATCCAGCTTATAGCCTTTTTCTGCTTTGTAAGCTTCGAGGGGTTCCTCAAAGTATTCATCATCGATACCCAAAACCACAGTACCCAGCATATGAACCAGGCGGCGATAGGAGTCATCCACAAAACCAGGATTGCCGGTGATGCGAATCATGCCCTCAGCGGTTTCTTCGTTCAAACCAAGGTTCAAGACGGTGTCCATCATACCGGGCATCGAGAATTTTGAACCGGAACGGACCGAAACAAGCATCGGATTGCTTGGATCGCCAAATTTCTTGCCGGTTTCTTCTTCAAGCGCCTTAACGGCAGCCAAAACCTGATCCCACATTCCCTCAGGAAATTCGCGAGTCTTCTGGAAAGCATTGCAAGCTTCGGTGGTGATGGTAAATCCAGGGGGTACCGGAATACCAGCGCGGATCATATCACCCAGGTTGGCACCTTTGCCACCAAGCAAGCCTCTAACACCATCCCAAGAGCCGGTATATTGTTCAGCTTCATCGACCTCTTTGAATAAATAAACCCATTTTTTATCTGTCATTGTTCCTCCATAGTAGATTATCGAAACGCAGATTCGTTTCAGTTATTTTCGCAATTGCTAATAATACCATGTTTTGGGTGCATTTATCGGCTAAGTCTCTACTTATATGGCACATTCTTATGGTGTTTTTACATAGGAGTGAATGATGCCATGTATTTCTTGTTTTGAAAGGAAAATCGAGAAAAAAACGCCCCTAATTGTTGGGGCATTGGCCATGAATTATTCTATTCTGATTGTCATGGTAAACGCTTCTAGCTGGCAAATGGCGTCATCGCCTTGACACACCAATTAGATAGAATTGCTAGTTGATCAAGATCTAAAATACCGCCTACCAGTCCACCCCATACTGATCCCGGAAAACTTTTTTCGCATCATATTGGGTGCGCGCTTCTTTTTCCTCCGCCGGATGTCCAATAAAAATAATATTGAGCGCTTTGACATTGGCAGGCAATCCGAGTAGCTTATGGATGCGTGGTTCAATAACCGGGATGGGATGCACCCCACACCACACCGCACCCAGTCCCAAGCCAACCGCAGCCAGCAAGATGTTCTGCGTGGCTGCCGAACAATCCTGCACCCAAAAACGGCTCACAACCGGTCGCTTAAAAATGGACATATCCGCGCAAACACTTATCGCCAATGGCGCATTAATTTTGCCAAAAGGTAAGATTTTTCGAATACTGTCTAATTTTGCCGCATCCTGAACTACCAAAAAACGCCAGGCTTGCGTATTGGTCGCGCTTGGCGCAGCCATCGCAGCTTTAAGCATCTCCTCAATTTGAACATCATCCACAGGCTCATCGGTAAACTTTCGGATGCTTCTTCGCGCATACATCGCCTCAAAAATGGCATGTTTGTTCATGGTTCTATCCTCTTTTTGATGATCACCTTGCCAAATGCTGGTCTATTAAAGCTTTGGCATCCTCAAGCGTCTTTACTTTTCCCAAAAACTGGGCTTCCTCAAGGATATCCAATAGCTCGCCCACAAAGGGTCCGGGCGCCAGACCGCCATATTGCATAATGGCGTCACCATCCATTATTAATTGCGGCTTAATAATCTCATCTCCGCGTTCAAACCACGCCTTTAGCAAGCTTTGCATGTTGCTGTGGTGCATCTTGTAGGCTTCTTCAGATAGCATTTCACGCTTTTCATCATCGGCAAATGCCATCGACACAAAAACGAAGCCTGGCAAGGCAATTTTGAGTTGTTTCAAGGTTTTAAAAACTTCCAAATCGGTCAAAACCCTGGTTCGCGTTATTTGGGCCAATTCAGACAAAAAGGCATTTTCAATGCTGGTTAGAAAATCACCTTCGGCTTTGCTTAATTTGTAGTGATGAATCACTGCTTGAACGCTGCTGGGCGCGCCTTCTTTCACGTCCTGTCTCAAAAGTAAGACCAACAGCACCAGCAAGTTACGCACCAAACGACCTCGCGTAATCTGTCGGTTTTTGAATTCAATAAGCTCATCGCGCCAATTCAAAAAACATTCATGACTGGTCTTTCTTGGGGACTCAATCGCATGGCTTAATTCCGGTAGATTGAGGTGCAAAAAATAATCCTCTAAATGCGCAACCCGCGATAAGCGTTGTTCAAACGCTTGGTTAGAGGTGCTGGCACCTTCCGTTGAAAACGGTGGCACACAAGGAAAAACCTCGCTCAGGATGCCCAGATACCACATCATCCTAAACGAGTCCTCATTGCTGGGTACATTCAGGATATTAAAGAGCTCATCACGCACCCGCTCGCCAGAAACCCGCTCCAGACCGCTTATGGCTACGCGCAAACTATGCGCAGTTTCAGAGCTAAGCCCCATTTCATAGGTTTGTAGCATGCGAACCGCGCGCAATACACGCAAGGGGTCTTTTTCAAAGGAATCTGCCGATGCCACCTGCAAGATGCCATTTTTCAGGTCTTCTTTTCCGCCTAATGGATCAATCAAGACATCTGGCTCATCAATATCAATAGCCATCGCGTTGATCGTAAAATCCCGCGCGCGTAAATCTTCTTCTAAGGTCTCGCCCACAAATTCAGCGATATCAATATGCCTTTCTTGAGAACTGCCACCATCCAGGATAACCCGATTGAAACCCCGCTCATCATCCAAAGCAAAGCTCGCACCTCCCAAAGCCTTTCGCAATGCTTTTGCCAGCTCCCGCGAACCTTTTGCCATGACATAATCAAAGTCATGCAAAGCTTTGCCCAACAGCAAATCTCTCACGGCGCCACCCACAACATAAACCTTCTGGTCAGGGCTTTTACAATCGCGTAAGGCTGTAAGAACGCGCTTAAATTCGGGATTATCCAGGGCTTTCATACTTATCCAAATCAACTATCCCAATAAAAGGTAAATTGCGATAGTACTCGTCAATATCCAGTCCATAACCAAAAACAAACTCATTTTCAATCTTAAAACCGGTGTAACGAATGTCCACATCCACCTCACGGCGTTGGTATTTATCCAAAAGGGTACAAATCGTCAACGAAGCTGGGTTACGTGTTTGAAGAAGCTCAAGCACCGAGGTAAGCGTATGCCCGCTATCGATAATATCTTCAACAATCAGGACATGGCGGCCTTTGATAGGCGTGCGCAAGTCAAGCGTAATGCGCACATCGCCATCGCTTTGGCGCATGCCTTGCTCATAAGAAGCCACCGCCATAAACTCCACCGCCAATGGCAGGTTGATTTGGCGAATAAGGTCCGCGGTAATCATCACGCCACCGCGCAAGATGCTGATCACTAAAAGTTCTTTGCCGGCATAATCCCGGGTAATTTCAGCCCCAAGCTCCTTAATACGCGCTTGCAAATCCTCTTCTGAAATCAAAACTTTCTTTATAAACTTGTTCCAATCCTGTACGATCACTTTATGCTCCTTTACCTGGCACTTCGTGGCAATGCCTGCAACGCGCTTCATACATTTCTGCTGCCCCAACAATAACAACCGGATCATGATAATTTGCGGGCGATCCGTTCACCAATCGCTGGGTGCGCGTGGCTGGTTCGCCGCACTGAATACAAATCGCCTCAAGTTTATCCACCTTATCCGCTTTCACAATCATGGTTGGCATGCAAGCAAAAGGCTCGCCGCGAAAATCGGTGTCCAAACCAGTTACAATCACCCGCAAACCATGATCAGCCAGCGATTGCGCAACATCCACAATGCCATCATCAAAAAACTGGGCTTCATCAATGCCCACAACGTTGATATCCTCTTTCAATAAATCATAAATCTCGCTGGAATGTTTAATGGGTATGGCTTCAAAGTCTGCCCCAGAATGAGAAGTGACCTTGTTATAGGCGTAACGGTCATCAATAATCGGTTTAAAGACCATCACATTCTGCTTTGCAATTGTGGCACGTTTTAAGCGCCTGATGAGCTCCTCAGTTTTCCCACAAAACATCGAGCCCGTAATCACTTCAACAATTCCGTAAACCTGAGCCATACATCCTCCAGAACATTTGATGCCTCAAGTATATAACGTTCAGCTTAAATGGCAAAGCTTAATACAAAAAAAGCAGGCTCAATTTTTCATCAAGCCTGCTTCCGTAAACATAGGGGTCTTACTTAGAGTTCGATTTCTTCAGCTGCCGCGGGGATTTCGTAACCCAAACGGCGAAGTTCCTTCTTGAGATCAATCAAAGATTTGCGACCGAAGCCATCAACTTCCAAGAGGGCTTTTTCGCCACCTTCAAGAACGCGCAAGACATCACCAACCACATTGAGTTCGGCTTTAACCAATGCAGAAACAGCTTTGGCATTGATGTCCAGCTCGGTAACTGGGCGGTCGGGTGAGGTTTTGGCATCGCTTTGCGCTTTTTGCTCGGCGACCAAGTCCTGGCGAACCTGGAGGCGCTTGTAAAAGCGTTCCACCTGGCCTTCGCGGTCAAGAATACGAGCCTGTTGACCAGTGTAGAAGGGATGACAATTTGAACAAACTTCGGTTCGAATTTCTTGAACGGTTGAACCGGTCTCCCATTCTGCGCCACAAGATGCGCAGGAGACTTTTGCGTTTGAATAGTATTTTGGTTGAATATCTTTTTTCATGTTTAGCCTCTTGCCGGACCTTCGGGAGTCTCAAAGACATGCACCTTCTTGCGACCAGTGGGCAAGGTCTCGTATTTTACAAAACCGTCCATTGTTGCAAACAAAGTGTAATCACGACCCAATCCTACATTCCATCCGGGATGAACTTTGGTTCCATGTTGTCTAACTAAAATATTGCCACTGAGCACTTGCTCGCCACCGAATTTTTTGATGCCGAGGCGTTGCCCACGACTGTCTCTACCATTGCGGGAAGAACCGCCACCTTTTTTCTTGGCCATTTCACTACTCCATTACAATTGATTCAACCAGAAGTCTGGTGTATTTTTGTCGATGTCCAGCCTTTCGGCGATATCGAATCTTTGGTTTGTACTTAAAGACGAGAATTTTCTTGCCTTTGATTTGGTCTTGCACTTGCGTTTTGATGCTTGCGCCAGACACGTAAGGCTTGCCGATTTGTGCGGCTTCGTCATTGACAACAAGCAACACTTTGTCGAGCACGACTTCGTCGCCGATGTTTGCAGTCATCAGATCGACAGTAATCGTCTTGCCTTCTTCGCAGCGGTATTGTTTTCCGCCGACTTCTACGATTGCATATTTCATATTTTCTCCAATCTTCACTTAACCATCTTTTGCGCGTGCAACCGCCCAAAAACGGGAAAGTTGGTTTACATAACAAACCCCAGCCAACGTGCGCTGGGGCAACGAAAGAATATTGTACACGAAGGACTGGGATGAGTCAAGCTTTTTTAACTGATCCCTTCTCGCTTTTACAGTAAGTTTTCTTCGATAAACAAGCGTTTTTAGCAAAGCACCGGCTTAATGATAAGCCGGTACTCTACTGATAAAATTTTAGGGACTTAGCCAAAATGACTTACTTCTTGGCGATTAGGTTGCGGATTAATCCAACGATAGCAGTCAGTAAACCACCGCCAACGCCGCCACCAATTAAATTCACCAAAATCGGGACGATTCCTTGTCCGCCCTGCAAAGCAGGAATAAGGCTGAGCAATTGGGAACCACCAAAGCCACCGATCATACCAACGATGGTATTAAAAATGGGTCCGAGGTCAAGCTTCTTGAGAAGTGCGCCAATACCGTTACCGCCACCGGCACCGCCAACAAGTTGTAAAATGATGGGTAATAGTTTGTCCATGAGTCTCCTTTTCAGTCATCAATAAATGTTTAATCAAATTATAAGCACCTTTAGAGAAAATAATAGCGCTTGCATAAGGACGGAACAATCAGAATTTATGATGCAAAGATCAGGACCAAAGCTTTTCATCTACGCGAAATGCTGGATATTTTTAAAAGAATAGGCTTTGATTTACCAACTCTTTTCATCGAAAGCTTCAAAACACGCATCCGAACTTCAATCTTTACATTAAATGACAAAGACAGCTGCCCTGTTTTAAACAACTGTCTTTACCGGTGTGTTCAATCTAATAAAATCTTGCGGCTTAACCGCCTTTTTTATTCTGTTACCTTCACTAAAAGAATTGTCCGCCCGTCTTGCTGACTTTGTTCCACTTTAATGCCATCTGCCTTTAATTGAGCGCTGTCAACTCGCAGTACGTTTCCTTCAAGGCTGTATTCCATATCCAAAGGAATAATCAGATAAAGATTATAGCCTTCCATGTCTTGAATCACGCTTATACCATTGAGATCAATACGTTGATCGCCCACCAAATAGCTGCATTGATAGCCAGTCATGACCTCTTTATCGTCAAAAAATATAGCACCTGTTGCGCCAAAACTAGCCATCGATTCCGATACATCCAATTTAAGGAAAGCGATTGATTTATCATCCTTTGCCTTGATGATACTTGCCAGATGGGATTCGTTCTCCTGGTTACTTTGCTCTATTTTAGCTTTTAGCTTTGAGGCAAAGGTTTCGTCAGGCTCCTCTGCTTGTGCTTCAACCTTTTCTAAAAGGAGTTCTTCTACACCTTTATCAGCTTTATAAAAATCCTTTTTCCAGTCCACACCCTGGCGATCCAAAATCAAGCCGGCAAGGAAACCGATTTCATAGCTTTCGCCATCAGCACTTTCAAATATCGAATCGCGCAAGATCATTGGCTGCATCGCTTCAACAAAAGCCTTTTCATCCAGGTCATCGCCGATTACATTAGCCAGGTTTTCAGAGTAACGTGCCGTCGATTCGATGATATCAGTTGACCTAATAGCTTGATATTCTTCAGCAAATTCGCTTTTATACTTTTCGAGCCAGTACTTGGCTTTTGCCAGATATTCGGCCTCTTGATCCGGGTGATCATAAGCATCAATCAAGCGTTGAAAAAGCATCTGACGATACAAACGTGGTGCGGGATCGATTGGATAAGACTGGGCGCGACTGGTTTCAATGCCAAACTTTGCTTCTCCTTGATAGTAGAAGTGAACCAGCTCATGCGTTGCAACCGTATAGATTTCCGCTTCAGACCCAGATTCAAGGTCATTGGAATCTACGCCCATTGCAATGGAAGATTTACCCTCAAATTTCAGTTCAGCATAACCGCCGACCTGAGGAAGCTGTAAATTCTGGTACTCCTGTACAGTCAATTTTCGCATCGTATCAACATTTAATACACATGCTTCACGAACTTCCATCATTTCATCAAAATCAACAATAATCATGTTGTGGTTTTTATAGTCATAACCCGGCCAAACTTTATCCATATGAGGCCAATGCTTTTTGACCAGTTGATGAACGCCTGCAATTGCTCCAGCCAAAGCGCTATCAGTGTTTGGATTACCGGCTGGGCTTGGATCCTCTTCAGGGTCCTTGTCAATTTTGCCATCTGTTACTGGCTTGGCATCTTCATCCACAGCTTTGCTCACTGGTGCCGTACAAGCACTCAAAACAATGCCAACGGCAAGCAAGAGCGACAAACTCATCATAGTAATGCGGGAAAAATTCCTTTTCATAAGTCAAATCCTTTAATTCATTTTTAGCTTGCCTAATTCTAGCACCCATTTATTTAGAAAAAGTTTAGCAAAAGGAATCGTTTTTAGCCTATTTATAGAGTAATGTGAAACAAATACCCAAAAAAGTGTTCCATTTGCTTGACCAAACGCAAAAAGTCAAGTATATTAATGCCTCACGCCCCTATGGTCTAGCGGTTAGGACGCAGCCCTTTCAAGGCTAAAACCCGGGTTCGAGTCCCGGTAGGGGCACCACATCAACAGGATGTTGCTAATCAAAGCTGACATCCTGTTTTTTTATCCCTGTTTTCGTCATTAAACTAACTAACTTTGCTGTAATCAAAGTTATAATAGGTCTATGCGTAAGGTTTTAGGGTTTTGGCATGACGTGCTAAGAAAAAGCGCTTTTAGAGCTAAATTGATTTGCTGGCTATTCATTGGTCTCTTTTTGTTTGCCGCTTGCATACCCCAAAACCCCTTACAAAAGTTGAACCTTAAAGGGTCAGAACTGGAATTATCCACGCCACTTCCCACCGAAACACCCACCCTGGAACCGTCTGCTACGCCCACAAACACCGTCCAACCAACCAACACGCCGGAACCAACAAACACGACCGCACCAAGCAACACACCTGAACCAACAAAAACCAAACCAGCCACCCCATCTAAAACACCAACAAAAACCGCCAGTCCTACCCCAACAAGCACCGCAACGAGCGAACCTTCCGGCTGTCCTCAAGGCTGCACAGAAGAAAAACCCGGCTGCAACATCAAAGGCAATATTTCAAGCAAATCTGGCGAAAAAATCTATCACATGCCTTATCAAAGGTATTACGACCAAACGGTAATCAACCCCGACTATGGTGAGCGCTGGTTCTGTACAGAAGAAGAAGCCGTCGCTAACGGCTGGAGAAAATCGAAACAATAGCTTCTTTTGATAAGAAAGGACACGACATGCTCGGAGCAATTATCGGCGACATTGTCGGTTCAAGATTTGAATTCAACAACATCAAGACCAAAACCTTTGAGTTCTTTAGCCAAGATTGTGAGTTCACCGATGACAGCATCATGTCCTTAGCCATTGCTAATGCTATTATGCTAACTTGGCAAGAGATTGAAAATCAGTCTGAATCAAGCCATGAAACAACCCAGCACCCTTTAGACCATCCAGTATTTTTCCAAACTTTGTCGATAAATACCATAAAAACGATGCAAGATCTCGGTCGTCGATTTCAAAGCTCCTATGGCAATCATTTTTTGATGTGGCTTCAGAAAAGCGACCCTCAACCTTACAACAGTTATGGCAATGGTTCCGCGATGCGCATCAGTCCTATTGCTTATATCGCCCGAAACGAGCATGAATTACTTCAGCTCGCAGAGACCGTTACCGCAATCACCCACAACCATCCAGAAGGCATCAAAGGCGCGCAAGCTACCGCCCTTGCGATCTACCTGGCTCTGCAAGGATGTAACAAAGCAATCATCCTTGAACGCATTATCGCTGAGTACTATCCTCTCAATTTCACCATAGATGAAATCCGCCCTACTTATCAATTCGACGAAAGCTGCCAGGGGACTGTGCCCCAAGCCATTCAAGCCTTTTTAGAATCAGAGTCTTTTGAGGATGCCATTCGCATTGCCGTTTCGGTTGGTGGCGATACTGACACCCTCGCCGCCATTACTGGCTCAATCGCTGGAGCCTACTACACTATTTCTGAAGCGCTTGAAAACCAAGCCTTAGCCTATCTGAAGCCTGAGTTGTTTTCTCTATACAATCAATGGCAAGATTTTCTTTCTACGCCCAACCTAAGCCTAGCTCATTAAAAAAACAGAGCCGGTTTTATCCAACCAGCTATGTATCTTTCGGGGTAATAATTTCCTGTGATTATATTTCAGGAATTCCCAAAGAAATTAAATACTCAAACGTCCTATCGTAAAATTGCTTTTTACGTGTCTTATCAAGATCAGAGCCAAATGGGACGAAAATGACTATACCTTGTCTTGCTCGAGTAAGAAGTACACGATAAGTATTTTTTAAATACAACTTATTTTCAGTCTTGTTAAGATTGGTCCATTTACTTCCAAGGAATCTTTTATAAACCCAACTAGTGCCATCAAACCGAAAATCGGCATCCCAGGCCACTATTGAATAGTCTATTTCAAGCCCTTGAATATCAAATTCAGTTACGACATCTTCTAATGAATATGAGGATCTAACATCAGTTTTTTCGTTTAAAAACCAATTTGCTACATCAATATCGTTCTTAACAAAAATACCTTCAGGCTTTAGTCTTATCCCACCACTACTAGCAAGCAAGCCGTATCGCGTTGTCCCTCGACACTGATCTCGCACCCATTCCTTAGCTCGCTCAAAGTTTCTAGTTAAAACAATTGGATATTGTTCTTTTATCTTTTGATAAAGTTCTCGAGCACCCTTAATTTCTAAATCTAATAATGCTTTTATGAAATCCGAAAGATATGGTGTTCGAAAAGACCGTATGGATGTAGACAAGTGAAGTTTATCTTTTTCATAAACATTCAATTCGGCCATCATATCAGACCAATCGCGGCCATGTCTATATTCGTCATCTTTTATTCGTGCAGAGACATACACATCCCAGTGAGAAAATGATCTCCTTAATGAATCGAACCACTCTGGAAGGCCTGCTTCTCCAGTATTAATCTCTTGACCACCACCTACTAGACAAATAACAACTGCCCAGCCATTTATTCGATCCATCGTACTTATTAAAAATTCCGGCTCACTCATTGGAAACTGTTTCACACCTTTTTTAGTAGCCATAAATTTCTTTATTTGTTGGTGTGTCCATGCACGTTGGGCTTCATCAAAAATAACTATCCGTTCTGGTGGGACGCTATTATTCCCAACAAAGGAATCTCTGTATTTATGGATAATCTGTATGAATGCAGAAGTATCTCTAATAGCATCACTTTTCCTTAAGCGTTCATTATTCTGACGACTTTGTTCAACTTTATCTCGAGCTAATGCCTCTTGTAGCACTGTCACCAAAGGATAGTTTCCAGACAAAAAAACCGCATGTTCCCCATGGAGGGCGTTTGATTTTTCAATAGCTATATTCAATCCAACTAACGTCTTCCCAGCCCCTGGTACTCCTGTAACGAAGCAAATCGCTTTTCGGTTCATTTTTTTAGAATTGTCGATTATGTCGTTGATTTGATCTGTTGTTATCGTAAGGTTCTCAGCACCAGCATCACTCCTTGTAATTTCATCCACATTGTGCCCCCTATAAAGAGCTTGTGCTGCCTCTACGATTGTTGGTGTTGGTAAATATTCAGAAGCCTCCCACTGGAAATAATCAAACGGTGTTTCTTTATAACTCTCGGCTACAATTTGAAGTGCTTGGGCAATATTACTTGAATTACATAACAAAGGTTCCAGTATACGATCGATTTCATTAATCATTACGCTTTGAGCTTTTGCTTCGGTAGAAACGATGATTGGAACTATTAATTTATTGTGACTTTCCTTTTGAAAATTTCTTAAATCTAATGCATAATCCAATACCTGATCGTGTGTAGATTGACGGTATTCATCATCCCCACATTTAAATTCCAATAAAAACACGATGTTTTGATATAGAATTACCGTATCTATACGTTTCCCCATGCGAGGGACAGAATATTCAAAAAGTATACGCCCTCCTTTAAAACCATCCAATTGAGATTTAAGTAGGTCAATTTCAGTTATCCATGTATTTCTTTGTAAAAGGGTTATCTCCGTCAACGGACTATTGCGATGGATGATTCCTAATACCTCTTCAGAACTTTGAGATAAAAAGGTTTGAATGCTTTCCCCATAGTACGCCCGAGGATTTTTTTGGTTTTTTACTTCATTTAAGCCTTTTTCTTCATTCATGAAATCATCTCCTACATTTCCTGGAATAATATCCTATAACCAATAAAAAGCTATATTAAAAAAGCCGGTTAGAAAACCGGCTTCAAAGAGTGTACTAAATATTAAACAGCAGCCAAGTGCTTTTCGAGATCGGCGATGATGTCTTCAGCATCTTCCAAACCGACCGAAATGCGGATGAGGCTCTCACTAATATTAGCATCTTCGAGGTCTTCTTTGCTATAACCAGCATGGGTCATAGAAGCAGGATGCTCAACCAGGCTCTCAGCGTCACCCAGGCTGACTGCCAAAGTGATCAACTCAAGTGAGTTCACAAACTTTTCGGTTACTTCTTTGCTCGCCTCGAGCTCGAAAGAAATGATGGCACCAGGCAATTTCATTTGCTTCTTGGCAACCTCATAGCCCTCAAAACTCTTTAAACCAGGGTAATAGACCTTGCGCACTTTGGGATGCTTTTCGAGCCATTCGGCAATTTGCATCGCATTTTTGCAGTGTTTTTCCATGCGGATATCCAATGTTTTGAGACCACGGTTGATCAAGAAAGCTTCAAAAGCACCCAGAACCGCACCGGTGACCATCTTTAGGCCAATGTTGCGACAGCGGTCGATAATAACATTGCTTGAAGCAATAAAACCACTAATCACATCACCGTGACCATTGAGGTATTTTGTACCGGAGTGGATAACCACATCAACACCCAACGCAATGGGTTGTTGCAGGTAAGGCGTAGCGAAAGTGTTATCAATAACGACAATGATCAATGGATCTTTTTCGCGTACACGTTTCACCAATTCGGCGATATCGGTCACTTTTAGGTTGGGGTTGGCAGGGGTTTCAAAATAGACCATGCGGGTCTCGGGTTTAATGGCGGCGATGACATTATCAATGTGAGATGCATCCACAAAAGTTGTTTCAATGCCAAAATTGGGCAAAGCATCGCGCATCAAAGTAAAGGTAGCACCGTAGAGGGCAGAATCAGCCACAATATGGTCGCCTTGTTCTAAGAGGCTCAATAAAGCAGTGGCCACTGCGCCCATACCAGAGCCCAAGGCCAAACCGGCTTCCGCACCTTCCAATGCGGCCACTTTAGCTGCAACCTGGTTAACGTTGGGGTTGCCCATACGCGAATAGATGTATCCTGCTTCTTTTCCAGCGAAGCGAGCCGCGCCTTGAGCGCAATCATCGAACACAAAAGTGCTCGTCGCGAATATGGGGGTTGCCAAAGGGTTGATCCCTGGAATACGAACATCACTTGCGTGAATTTGGCGAGTTGCAAATCCTTTTTTGTTTATATCTGTTGTCATAAATTCTCCTGAAGACTTATCTTTCCTTAAGTTAGTATTCTTGTAGGGTTATTCTACTATGTATTTGCGGATTTTGGCGTTTTTAAATATTCCAGCTTGAGTTTAGTAACATAACTTGTCAATTCGAGCTTATTCCCAAAGGCTAAATTCAAATAAACGTCTAAGCATTTCCTCGCGCATCTCACCCTCTACCAGACTTGGTTTAGACCAGTCAAAAAAGCGTAAAGTGAAAAGCTCGATACTCATCAGCTTGCCATCATAAAACACATATCGATCGATAAAAGCTTTGGTGGTGTCTTCTGTTAATTGCAACTGATCAAAAAACAGATTGCCCAAGCCATAGTGCAAAAAATGCCCTTCATAAAACTCAAAAGCGTGCGGCTGATGCGCTTGGCTTCCACTCACAATTACCGCACCTGCTTCCGCCACCGCCCTAAAATCACGTGCCAGTTCAGGCGCGATACCCCAATGGTAATACTCGTAATGCTGGAAAGTCACAATGGGCATATAGCCTTCTTGCACCAACTTTTCAACCCTTTCCACCATGTCATTCATGTTGCAATAGTAGGCACCTGGGTAGGTCGCACTGGCGGTTGCAAAACCAGGACCTTTTGCGTTGCAACCAAGAAAAGCAATTTTATTTCCGTTCACTTCCAGTTTGAGCGGTGTGATGGCATCTTCAATGTCACGTCCCCCACCAAAATAAGGCAAATCATTTTTGTTATACAAGTCTAAAGTCTGAAGCATGGCTTCTTGGCCATAGTCATTAAAATGGTCACCGGTAAGATCAATAACATCCGTGCCGATTTCTAACAGCAGGTCAAGGTACCTTGGGCTTGAACAGAACTTGACCCCAGCTTGCACCCAGGTGGGAAATGGGCATTGATCATAAAACGGCACCTCATTGGATACATGCGTGATGTCCGCTTCTCGCATAAGAGGACCCACATCTTCAGCTGGAAAGAGAATGCCTTTGACTTCCATTTCACTGGCAGTTGCGCGCACTAACGCCGTCACACCTGTCATCACAACAGTTGCGAGCTTGGTCTCATCACGATTGCTCTTGGGTAAAACGGCAGACAAATTTTGCTCCATTTCCTCTAAGGCAGACACTAAATAAGGACTATCGGTTCCACTCTCAAAAGCTCTTCTAAGCCCAATCGTGCTCTTTAAGGCGTATGCTTCGGGCACAAAATCTTTTCGTATCGGTGATTGCCCATCCATTTCGATAACTTTCCAAACCGGTTCAAGCAAATGGAATGGAACCACAGCCCACACCTTCTCAGATTGCTTAAAAACCTCTGAAATTTCATCCGTTTCTATGACCGAAATGGATGCTTTGGGCTCGCCAAACAACTGTTTCATCGCGCTCAGCGTTTTGACATCCATCACCAAAGAATGAACAGGGAAATCCAAAGAACCTGCCCAAAAGGACTTAAAATCGGCTAGTGAAAGCGAGTTTTCAATAGTCATAAAAGGTGCCACTAAACCATAAAACCAATGGCTCAATTCAATTTCCGGGTCAAAACCTAAGAGAAAATCTGCTTTTGCCGGATCCTTTTCCAGTACAAATGAGTCTGGTATTTGAAGCTTGTCACTTATTTCCACTGGCAAATCCGGATCAACCCATAAAGACGCCATACGTTCTTCAGGTTCTGGCTGGACATTCGGCAAGGTCGCTGTCTGCGTCCCAACAGAAGAGCTTTGGCTTGGTGATGGGGTTACTTCAAAAGGTGGAGGTGTGGAATCAAACTGGGTGTTGGTAATACCCAATTCAACCCAATCCGGTGGAACGCCCAATGGCTCACAAGCTAGTAGCGAGATAGATAAAAGCAATCCAATCAGAATAAGGCTCTTAATCTTTGTTTTCATTGTTTGCACCTATGGCTTAATTGTACGACAAAAAAAGCCTGGTGAAAAAACCACCAGGCTTTTGAAAAGGTTATTTATGCTTAATCATTGTTGAAGATCAAAGGTACGTAGTTCTTGTATTCAGGATCTTCACTTGGTTTTTCAACACAGGTTTGCAGACTAAAGTCATCCACATACCAACCATCAGTAGCATCAACTCTGCCTGTTCCTAAGCGGAACCTAAAGGCTATCGACTTTCCGGCAAAAGCCTTCATATCAACAACTGTGCGTTCCCAATCTTGCTGATAGCACCAAGCCTGACGGTTTGCCAAGGGGTTATAAACACCGGTTGGAATTGTGCCATTATAGGGATTGAGAATCAAATGCTGACGAGGAAGAGCTTTCCAGGTGGCGCCATCATCCTCACTGTATTCTAAGACACCGCCATCGCTACACACGTTACCAGCAGCAAAATCACGGCGTTGCATAAACAAAACAGCTACTGGATGCTCGCTACTGGGCACTGTAAAGAAAGGCGTGTCCAAACGTTGATCGCTGGTAATTCCAGGTGTTTTGGCGTTTACAGAGTTAACCGGTGAATAAGCCTGTGCGGTGCTAAGCGCCCATTCATTTCCGTTTCTTGGATCAAGATGAACGGTCCAGCCATCCAAGCCTTTTTCAAAGTCGTTAAAATATTCACGTTGCGCAATCGTTCCTTCGGGACAATCGCCAGGGCCTGCTTTGGTGCGGAAGCTAAAGACCTTCGTGCTCATCACTTCGCCACATACGTTCTTCGCGATCACACGCCAATAGAAAACTTTATCTGTATCCAGGTTAAATTCAATGGTTTGTGTATTGCTTGTGATACCCTCATGTTTGTGAACGATATCTTCAAAAGCTTCGTCCTTGGCGATTTGCAATGTGTAGCTTTCAACGTTAGGTACTTCTGTCCATTGGAAAGTTGGGCGTTGTTCTTGATTCTTCGCTCCATCGGCTGGTGTTCTCAAGCTTGGGCCAGCTGCGATAGGTGGGAAGACATCCAGCGTCAATTCAGCTTCTTTTTCCAATGCGCCACTCTGCCCTTTAATGACGACGGTCTGTTCACCACGGCTGGCAGTGCCATCACCTGCAAGGTTTAGCGTTGCACTTCCCGGTGGGGTTACCGTATCAGGATCAAAAGCAGCTGTAAAACCGGTCATACCGGATGCGCTCAACGCCACAGGGTTATCAAAATTGTTAATACTGCTAACATTAATGGCAGCTTCAGCAGTATCGTTGTTACAAACTTTCATTTCACTAGGATCAACATTGAGACGGAAACCAGGGGCTTTAGGTCCTTTTACAATTTTGACTGTGGGATCACCAAAGAATTGGTAGGCTTCACGGTAATAATCCCATTTGCTGGCACCAGATTCTTGAACCTTGACCAAGCCATAGTTCATCATGGAGCTAATGGTTGGGGTCATCTCGTCTGTTGGATCAGCATAAAGGTGATCAAAGATGGCTTTTTCCATGGTCTCATCTTCAGGCCAATAGGTACTTTCGCTCGCACCCACATGAACCAAAGCACCCTTGCCGGGTTGAATAACCCAAGTATCGCCAAAGGATTCCTGAATATTGTAATAAGCCGTCACACAAGCGTGGGAGGCGACATAGGGAATGATAGAACCGGTAAGATTACGTACATCGTTTTGGTTCACACGAGGTGCGTCCCAAAGATCATGCCAGCCGTGACCACTGTAGATAACAAACGCGCGATTGTCATTCATGCTAGTAATCGCATGCGCGCCAGTTGCATTATAGGTATGGGCATAAATTTTATCACCGCCCGGTTGGGGGTTGTTCGGGAAAATACCTGTATAACCTCTGTGGGTTAAATGGGTATCGATAACATAGTTGTGTGTACCTTCAGCAACATGCCAAAATCTCGTGTCATCAGAGCCCAAGAACTCAGCCTTTTTCACGAAATCTTCGTCACCACCAGTTTCATGATACCAAGTCAGGTTGCTTATCATGTTTTCCAAATGTTGTAAAGACCTTACTGGAAAACGAGCGTACAGAATGTCTGGGACATATTCCGTATCATTATCCATGGTGAAATAGTGAAGGTCAGTTCTATTCTCAGCCAAACTAGTGCGACCGGTATAGTTGGTCAAACCTTCAGTCGGCTCGCCAATAATGTAATCACCAACGAGGATGACATAAACCGGAGGATTAGCACCCTGGTATTCGGCTTTGATATTGTTCTTGATGCTGGTGGTGTTGTTACCACCAATTTCAGAAAGTTTTGCTTTGGTAACAGTAAAGCCCTGAGATTGTTTGAGGGCAATAAAAGGCGCTAACCCGGCATCCCATTCATCAGCTGTGATAATGTGAATGCGTTCCGCCCCGTCCTGTAATGCCACAGGGCGACCTTGGTTATAGTTCAAAACGGATGAAGCCAAAATGTTGTTGAAAGTATCCGAGTTTAAACGGTCAGCTTCAGCAAAAGTTCGTGGCATGTCACTTCCGTTCAAATTCAGTTTGAATTGAATAGTAGAGCTGGTTTCCAATTCACCCAAAGCGCTATTGTAGCGTACGGGGTGAACCTGAACCTGTACCACACGGTGACCACGCATGATGAAATCATCAGTAATAACGGCCTTCAGTTCGGGATAAAAACCAGCATTGTAGAAAGTAGCCAAAGGCTCGCCACCTTCAACAGGACCACCACACTTGGGTTGTCCAGGTTGCACAGGGGCAACCATTGAGTTTAAACCATGCTCTTCGAGCTTAATGGTCTGGCTTTCAACTTCCAAGACTTCAAGGCTGACATCTGCGCCAAGGGGCACTTCAATCAATTGATTGATCACAGGCAAGCCAGGAGCACCGACTTCTTGTGTTGAATCATAGCCCTCAAAATTAAAACTAAGGAATCTCTCTCCAAAGAGTTCCACTTCTGAAACGGCGATACCAGGCATCGACGCTTGAACGACAATCTCCGTAGCATCCGCGTTAATTAAACTAACTGCTGGACCAGCTTGGAAAGTTTCCGTGCCAAAAGGCATCCAATCGCCTTCTTGATACTGAGCTTTTGCGCTTTGAGAAAAAGCACCAAAGACCATAGCAATTGCTACAAGAACGAGGATTGACTTTAGCAGGGATTGGGGGAATTTTTGATATTTCATCAGCTCTCCATATTGAATGAATTGAACACACTGTGTGTACAAACAACACACAAGTGAAAATTCTACTCGATTAAATCAAATTCATGGTAAAGCTAGACGAAAAAACGCCCTCTTACATTTTTTTAAGCTGTTTACCCCTGGTCAATCTAGATACTTATTGTCAATATCCCTGCACACACCGAAATTTTCTTAAAACATGGCTTAAGGTCTTCAATTTCGGCTAATAGATCTTCAAAAACGATATAGCTTTCCTGTTCATCCCACAAATCGCTAAATGTTTGTTCGCAGTAATCTTTATCTGCCTTGTTTGCAAAAGAAATATCCCCAATCACAATTGTGCCTCCCGGCTTCAATGCCTTCATCAGCTCACGAATACGTCTTGCTTTCTGTCGCTCTAGGATATGGTGAAATGCATAGGTGCTCACAATGGCATCAAATGTCTCTCCGTGCAATGAAGCAGGCAATCCTTCCGCAAAATCTGCGCAGATTAAACGTGCCCCGGGCATGCGATCCCCTGCAATTTTGCACATCTTCTCAGAAAAATCCACACCCGTCACAACATGCCCGGCTTCGTAAAACTTTTGGGTTAACACACCTGTTCCAAAACCTAAATCTAACACTTTGGATCTTGGTGTTGCGTTAACAATCTCAAAAACCTCATTCATCAATCGCAAATAACCAGCAAAAGGAAAGCTACCAGCCTTGTCGCTTTCAACCACATCTGCATCATAATCACTTGCCCATTGGTCAAACCATGCCTGATCCATAACTTTTTCCTTCACTTAACAAATCCCAAAAATCTTATCAAAGCCATTTTCCCTTGTCAAAAATGCGTTGACAATTCACCCTCTTGCATCTAAACTTAATCCATGCTCGCCCATGTTTATTCCTGTGCTGTCATTGGCCTTGACGGCGTCACCATTGACGTTGAAGTTGACTATGGACAAGGAAACCCAGGGCGCATCACTATCGTTGGCTTGCCCGATGAAGCTGTTAAAGAAAGCCGCGAACGGGTTTACTCTGCTATCAAAAACAGTGAACTTGCCTTCCCCAGAAAACCAATCACCGTAAACCTCGCACCAGCCAGTGTGCGCAAAGAAGGTCCTGCCTTTGATTTGCCTATCGCGGTTGGTGTAATCATTACCTATAACCAGGTTCCCCAAGCCACGGTAGAAGATGCCATGTTTGTGGGTGAGCTTTCTCTGGACGGCTCATTGCGCCATGTGCGTGGTGTGCTTTCAATCGCCGCACATGCCCGGGCTGAAGGCTTCAAAAAGCTCTTCGTACCCGAAATGGATGCCGCCGAGGCAGCGCTCATCCCGGATATTGAGGTTTATCCGGTCAAATCGCTCAGCGACCTGGTCAATCACCTTACCGGTGGTGAGCAAATTAGCCCCGCCAATGCCCGCGATATCAGTTCAAGCCTGGAAATTAATGCGGAAACCGATTTCAGCGAGGTTAAAGGGCAAGAAAATATCAAACGCGCACTCGAAGTTGCCGCAGCAGGCGGACACAACGTGCTTATGTCTGGCTCTCCCGGCGCCGGTAAAACCTTAATGGCACGCGCATTATGCTCCATCTTGCCCAGACTCAGCATCGATGAGGCACTGGAGGTTACCCGCATCTATTCCATTTGCGACATGCTTCCACCAGAAACACCTCTCATCCAAACCCGACCTTTTAGGGCGCCCCACCACACCATCAGCCACGCCGGCATGGTTGGCGGAGGACACATCCCACGCCCGGGTGAAATCTCGCTCTCGCACCGTGGGGTCTTGTTCCTGGATGAATTGCCTGAGTTTGGTCAGCGCATGCTGGATGTTTTGCGCCAACCCATGGAAGATAAAGTCGTAACCATTAGCCGCGCACAAGGCTCACTCACTTTTCCAGCCAATTTTATGTTGGTTGGTGCAATGAACCCCTGCCCTTGCGGTTATGCTGGCGATAATTTGCGACAATGCACCTGCATGCCAGCCGCCATCACCAATTATCAAAAACGCATTTCAGGCCCTTTGCTCGACCGCATCGACATTCATGCCCATGTCCCCCGGGTTGATTTTCAGAAATTGAGCAGTCAACGCCAGGGCGAAACTTCTGAAACCATCCGCCAACGTGTAGAAGCTGCGCGACAAAAGCAAATAGAACGTTTTCAAAACACCCACTTAGTCAGCAATGCCGACATGACCCCTACAGAAATCCGGCAATATTGCCAATTGGATGATCCCTGCCAACAGCTGATGAAAACCGCCATGCGCCAAATGCGCCTAACCGCGCGAGGTTACCATCGTGTGCTCAAACTTTCCCGCACCATTGCCGATTTAGACGGTGTTGAAAACATCATGCAGCACCATATCGCCGAAGCCTTGCAGTACCGTGCCAAAGATCAAGAATAGACCCGCTCATCGCGGGCCTATTTTATTCAGTCTTCTTTTAATCAATTATCGAAACATGCTTTAACGTGAAATGATTGGGAAGTGTATCCAATGAATATCAAAAGCCGGCACTTCTACGAACACCGCCCATTGATGTTCACTCTTCATAGTTTCACTAGCCATGTTTGGGTTAACAAAGGATGTTTTATCTCTAACAACGACACGAATTCGGTGCTCACCAGGTTGGAAAAGGCTGCTTTTATAGGTGAAACTTGGCTGGTTTGCCCCTGGAATAGGTCGATCACCATCATACCATTGGATACTCGCGGGAGGACCGCCGACAGGATTTAACACATCCACAGAAAAGGTTTGACCCTCAGGGTAGGTTAAGAAAACTGCAGGAGCATCGGGTTGGGCTGAACCTGGTTCAATCTGCCGGATACCAATTAAAGGCGTGCCCCATCCGCCGTCATACAAACGCAACACCAAAGCCTGGCTGGGAACCGCGCAAAAAGGACTATGCAGATATTGCATCAGGCAATATTCACCCGAACGGAACATCCCTTGGGATCGGTAACGTGCACCTTCAAACAGCCCTACAAATTCAGGACCGTAATTATTAGGTAATGTCGGGATAGGCGTGTTCGGATCAATCCAAAAGCGCCATTTTATCTGATTTCTGTCCGTCACATCGGTAACATTGGCTTCACAGGGAATTGGACCGCTTATATCACTACAGGTACCGTAACCTGGATAATCGTCTTGATACTCATCAGCTAACCTGCCAAAGGAATGCCCAAACTCGTGTTGTGAAATTGAAACCGCTGAAACATTGCTTGAGACAACCGATAAGCTTCCTCCTCCCGAACCGCCATAGGTATTGTCATTAATAATCATGATAATGGTATCCCAATCCGGATAATGAACACCCGCTTCGGCGACCGTTTTGTGGTAATCGACAACCAACAAACGATGAATGCGGTAAGCACAATAGCGGCCGTCGAACTTGGTGTCAACATAGGTTCCTGCCAATGGGTCAGGATTGTCATCAGGGTGTTCGGGACAACACGCTGGATTGTCACCGCCAGAACAGTCGGGATCATAAGGCGGATGGTCGGCACCGGATTCCGCAGAAGCTGTAAATAATTTCTGGATATTAAAATAGTTTTTATACTCCGCCAAAGGACTGATGTTAAAGAATTCTTGGCTAATCGTGTCAGCAAAGCTGTTAAATAGTCCTTCTTGAGAAGCTATAAAACCATCACCCATGATTAACAGATCCATACGATTATCAGGGTTTCCAGTCACAGCAACGCTCGAAAGCTTTCCTTGCTTTTCCTGGTTGATTTGAGGAATACTTTTTTGCATCTCTTCAAGATCAATTGTTGTTTCAATCGTACTGTTAAACTTTTTCAGGCTCAAAACACTGTCTTTAATCACTGGAACTCGCACTACGAAAATAGGTTCTTCTGCCTCAAAAAAGTGCCCGTCAATGGGGTCACCAGGGTTTGCACCTTCAAATTCTCCGCGAATAAGTCCCGTAATTCTTTCGACTTTCTGATAGACAAGCTTGCCGTTTTTATCAAAAAGACGCGCGATTAAGGGCGAATCATATCGATTAGGTCCACTGGTCGCGAGAACCAGGTCCTCATCCGACAAATTTCCCAATGGCGCGGCTAGTTCAACCTGCATTTGGGAAAGAACGTTTATTTTTCCATCCTTATCCAACTGGCACACCAGGTACCATGATAAATTGGATGGATTATCGCTATCATCAAATATCGCTCCCTGGACCTTGGTTGCTGAAGCACTGAAAGAGCCAACCAATAATAAGACCGAAAGAGCCACTGTTAAAAAGCTTCTAATGTTTTTCATTATTACTTTCCTTTCTGTTAGGTGTCATTTTATGACAAAATTTTCCTGTTTCCAATTTAATGATTAATCTTTTGCATATGACCTCAAAATCACTCTTATGAAAAATAAAGCGGTAAAATCAAGCCATCCACCATGTGATTCAAGGAGCCAGCCACACAAATGAACCATCCAGAATCCCTTAAAAACCCAGCCAACTCGGAGCATCAAACCATCAAAGAACGCTTTCATGCGATGTTTTATGCATTAAGAAACACCCCGCAAGCTTTTAAACTGGTTTGGCAAGCAGGCAAAAGTAATGCTGTTCTAAGTTTCATCCTCACACCCATCATGGCACTCATTCCGGCTTCGCAAGCCTGGGTAGGAAAATTGATAATCGACTCAATCGTCAACTCATTGGAAGCCAAAATCCCCTTACAGCAAGGATTCCAGGCAGTATTACCCTATCTCATCATGGAATTTGCAATTGTGCTCATCTCGGCGGTGCTCTCGCAACTCAATATCCTTTCATCCCAAAACCTTCGCATGCGCCTCTCCAATCATGTTTCCCAATTGGTCATGAACAAAGCGATAACCCTCGATCTGCAGTTTTTTGAAGACCCACAATTTTATGATTCGCTCCAAAACGCGCGGCGCATCGCTGACACTGCCTCTATTTCCATTGTGAACAGTGTTTTGGATATCACCCAAGAGGTGATAACCCTGATTTCGGTGGTGATTTTGCTCGTTCGTTATAGCTGGTTTTTACCCCTTTTGGTGCTCCTTGCAGCCATTCCAAATTTTATTTCGCAAAGTCAATATGCTACTATCGTCTTTCGAAAATTCAACCGGCGTGCTCCAGAGACACGGTTACTAAACTACATCGAACAACTCCTCACCAGCAACGAAACGGTGAAAGAAGTCAAGCTTTTTGGCTTGGGCAAAACGCTCATGAAACGGCATCAGACCCTTTTTACAAAGTTTTTTGAAGAGGATCGCGCCATCGCCCGCAGTCGCACCCTGGCCAGCTTGCTATGGGGCATGCTTTCCAGTGCGGCTTATTATGGGAGTTATGCCTGGGTTATTTTTAGAACCCTGGGTGGGTTTAACACCATCGGTGATATGACCATGTTCCTATCCATTTTCAGGGAATCTCAGTCTTCCATTAATGCCGTACTCGAAAGCTTCAACAGCCTGTTTGAAAACAACCTCTATCTTGATAACTTACTCAGCTACCTGGCTCAGGAACCCGTTCTAAAGTTGGCTAAACCTGGGCTCGAAGCACCCTGTCCGGTTAAGCATGGCATTGAATTCAAAAACGTGTCCTTTACTTATCCCGGTTCTGAAAAAGTTGTATTGAAAAACATCAACCTACACATCAAACCTCAAGAAAGTATCGCTCTGGTCGGTTTAAATGGGGCTGGTAAAACAACCCTCATCAAGCTGCTTACCCGACTTTATGACCCCACCGAAGGGCAAATTCTTTTGGATGGCGTCGATTTACGGGAATATAGTCTCCACAGTTTGCATGAACGCTTCGGGGTCATTTTTCAGGATTTTGTACGCTATCAATTTAGCGTTCACGAGAATATCGGTTTTGGAAAAATTGAAGAAGTCGAAAATATTGAGATGATTAAAAATGCCGCCGAGCGGGCGGATGCAGCCGACTTCATCGAAACCTTGCCCAATGGCTATGAAACTGGTTTGGGCCGCAGATGGGAACGTGGCATGGAACTTTCTGGCGGGCAATGGCAAAAAATCGCCCTGGCGCGCGCTTTTATGCGTCAGTCTGAACTGATGGTTCTGGATGAACCAACCGCGGCTTTGGATGCTCAGGCAGAATTTGAAGTCTTCGAACATTTTGGCGAGTTGATGGAGGGCAAGATTGCCATTTTAATCTCACACCGGTTTTCAACCGTGCGCATGGCAGATCGCATCGTCGTTTTGGATGGCGGTCGCATTTCCGAGCTGGGCACCCACGCAGAATTGATGGCAAATGCCGGACCTTACGCGCACTTGTTCAATCTGCAAGCTGAAGGATATCGCTAAAAAGTTTCGCTAATCAACATACCCTAAAGAAAAGACCGTAGTGGTGAGACTACGGTCTTGTTGTTCTACAATCAAACACTCTATTCTTTGGTGAACACCATTGGGATGTAAAGATAATGCCTCTCAACAGGTGCTTGGGTTGGTGTTGGTGAAGGTGTGGGTGTTGGCATTTGCGTTGCGGTTGGCGTAGGTGTTGGCTCTTCCCCAGTAACATTCACAGTCCAACTATGCTGACTGGTCAAATAGTTTCCAACCACATCCTCATGCACAAGCCAGGTCTTATCTTTGACAACGACCCGAATCGTATGGCTTCCAAGTTGATCCGCACTGGTCTCATAGCTTAAAGTCGCACTGGTCGCACCAGGAATGGGCAACAAGCCATCAAACCACTGAATTTCTGACGCTGGCCCACCTATCGGTTGTAAAACATCCACAGAAAAAGTTTGCGTGGCAGGATGCTCTAAATTAATAACCGATTCCTCAGGTACGGCACTTCCCGGCTCAATTTGTTTGATACCTGTAGCCGGTGTTCCCCAACCACCCCGGTAGAATCGCAATACCAATGCCTCACTTGGAACCTTGCAGAATGGATAACCTATGCTTTGCATCAAACAAAACCTTCCTGGACGGTACATGCCGGTTGAAAAATAACGCGCGCCTTCAAATAAACCTACAAAATCAGGACCCTGACTTTGAGGTGGGGTTGGAATAGACGTGCTAGCATCAATCCAATGCTTCCATTTGATGTTCTGGCGGATATTCACATTGGTCACATTCGCTTCACAAGGATTATTACCGCCAGTATCTGAACAGGTCGGAAAACCAGGATAAGGGTTACTGTACTCATCCGCCAACTTGCCAAAAGTATGACCAAGTTCATGTTGAGCAACCGAAGCCATGCCATTAGGATGCGTCGAAATAACGGAAACCTGACCGCCTGTTCCTCCATAGGTCCCGTCATTTACAATCACAATAATCGTGTCCCAATCCGGATAAGCCGCTGCGGCATTAAAAACACTTTGGTTGTGCACCACCAATGCCCGGTGCATGTGATAAGCGCAATACCGGGCATGAAAAGCGGTATTGCGCATCTGACCATTCAAATTGTCGTTTTGCATCAGAGGATCTCGGCAACAGTTGGGGTTATCAATGCCTGGACAACTGGGGTCATAAACGGGATGATCAGCACCACTTTCTTGGGATGGGGTAAACAAATGAATGGTATTAAAGTAATTGGCGTACTCAGTCAAAGGTGTAATCTGATACAGCGCGTTTTCAAGCTGGGTGGCATAGTTTCTAAAACTCGCTTCCTGAGCTTGAGTAAAGCCATCACCCATGAGTAAAACATCCGCACGGTTGCTCGCTGGTCCATTTTCCCCCATCATGCTGATTTTTGAGCCCGCGGGAATTTCAATCTCGGGCACTGTTTTACCCACCAACGCTAAATCAAACTCAGATACAGTTTCGCTATTGGTTTTACGCAATTGCAAATGTGTGTTTGGCAGATAAGGCACACGCACCACAAAGCCCTGCTCACTGGGTTGGAAGAAGATGCCTTTCATCTCTTCGCCCGGCATCACAGAAGCCACATCCGCACGGATATCGTTCGCCAACCATTCAACCGTGCTAAAAACAACCTTGCCTGTGTGATCCACCAAACGCACCGTCCAGGCCGTGCTAAGGCGATCCGCTGTTTCAAGTTGTTCTTGAAGCATGGTTTCACTCAAGGAGTCTTAGGGCGCTTGCATTTGTACGATTTTTTGGGAAAGGATCGTCACTTCTCCGCTTTCTTCCACTTGACAAACCAAATACCAGCTATCGTTCGAATTGACAGCTACTGCTTTCGCAGAGGCATCAAAGGAACCTAAAGCCAGGAAAACAACTAAGACAAGAATTATGGTAAACATTGTTTTAATTTTGTTTCTGAGCATACAATCTCCAATCGAAAATGTTTTCAATAACCCAATGGATTTTAGCCGAGTTTACCCTAAATAGGTGAACATTTGTGAATGCGCTCAACTTTATGGCTGATTCCACAAAACAGTCACTAAAATAGCGCTCAACAGCCACAGAAGCATGTACAAAGATTATATTATTTAAAATAAAAATTATAATAATTAAATCTCAACTTTTTACAAATTGATGCAATTGTCGGAGAACAAATCATGAATAAAATAGTTAAATCGACTTTCCTGTTTTTTGTCATTCTCGCAATGACAGCATGCAGTATTAAGCCTGCACCCACCCCAACGAAACCAATCTTAGAGACAGATCCAACTGACATGCCTGACGCTACCGAAGAAGTCATAAAGCCGACTCAGACAGAGGCGCCCAGTGAGCCAGAGCCAACAGAAATTCCAGAGGACCCAACCGTGGAACCCACAGAAGATCCAGCCACGCCAGAAACACCCAAGGACCCTCTTTCTTACCTGGAAAATGTGGAAGAAGACCCGGTAGGCTAGAGAGAACGTGTTCGAACCTTGAAAGACACCCTTGAGAACCATCTTGAATCCTGGGGTTACAATTTTAATTTTGACGATAAAAACGTTGGTTTTTATCTCAGTTTCACAATGGAAGAAGGTTTTGAAGACGTCGATGTCTTCGTCAGGCTTTACTATGACATGGTAACGATTTCGGCATATCCGCATGACTTCACTGTCCCTGAGTCAAGCCGCGATCAAATGGCTTATTACACAGCATTGGCCAACAATGACAACTATTATGGTTTCTTGGTAATGGACTATGAAACAGGTGACATCTTTGTAAGGACCACTCATGTCGTGGAACAAGCCATTCCTTCAGAAGAAGACTTCGATGTATTACTTCACGAAGCCATGTATATCCTTGAAAGACATAGTGAAAACTTAAAAGGCATCGCTCTTAATGATTTGGATCCTTATGAAGCTTACTTAAATGGATCAGATTAGCATGGCATGCTAAAAAAAGTGTCACACCGGTTGTCCAAACCAAATAAGGTTCTCTAAACCTACAAAACCTTTAGTCATTAATTTCGGAGAATAGAAATGAAAAAACAAAAAATAATTCTTTTAGTCCTTCTGCTCCTCTTGGTTCATTCAAGCCACAGTTTTTTGCCGGGCGTCTCGGCAAAGCCATTAACAAACCAATACGCTTCGATTCCAAGCAAAAGTTTACCTTTAAACATAAATCCAGCATCACACAGTCAAGATGGTTATTACATGTTATCAACGGCTGAGGAGAAACCTAAAGATGCTGATGCCGTCATTCAAAGCCTAAAAGACATTGTTAAACAATATTTAGATCGGGAAAAACTAGATTACGAATATGACCCTGATTATGAGGCTTTCCTTCTTTACTACCAAGGTGGTTATTCTTTTGGGGATCTCTTTTGCACCATTTTTCTCTATGATGATTTAGTGAGTGTAAGTCTCACGCCTGTGGGCTGGAGCATTCCAGAAAAATCTCGAGACAAAGTTGCAATTTTTACAACACTGGTAAATTTTAATAGCTTCTATGCTTTTCTGATTTTGGATTACATGGATGGCGAGATCGAAACCAGATCTACGCACTTAGTTGAGACTGGATTGCCAACCGTTGCAGAAATTGAAACAATAGTGACAACAACAGTTTCCATGTTATTGGATTATGGCAAGGCATTAAACGCGATTGTTTATGAAAACCAGGATCCATTTGAGGTCTACCAAAAGCACAGAGATTCTTTGCCTTAAAAACCTTGTAATTAAAAAAATCGAAAACTTTAAAAAATAAGTTTATAAAAAAGAGGCTGACACGTGCCAGCCTCTTCTTGTTTCAAAGTACAAATCTTAGCCGTGTTTGGCTTCGAAGTCCTTGAGGAATTCAACCAATGCCAAAACGCCTTCTTTGGGCATAGCATTGTAGATGGAAGCGCGCAGACCACCAACTGAGCGGTGACCCTTGAGGTTGTCAAAGCCAGCAGCTTTGGTGCCAGCCACAACTTCTGCATCCAGTTCAGGGCTTTCGGTCACGAAGGGCACGTTCATCAGGCTGCGGTCTTTCTTATCCACAGTACCCTTGAACATCTTGCTCTGATCAAGGAAGTCATACAGAGGCTGAGCCTTTTCAACGTTGTTCTTGTGAACAGCTTCCAAACCGCCCAATCCCTTCAGATACTTGAAGACCTTACCGCACATGTAAATGGCGAAGGTATTGGGAGTGTTGTACATGGAATCGGCATCTGCGTGGGTGTCATAGCGCATGTAAATGGGCACACTGGCATCCACATCATCGCGGATCAGGTCTTTGCGGATGATCACAATCGCCATACCAGCAGGACCGACGTTCTTTTGAACGCCACCATAAATCAAACCGTAGTCAGAAACATTGACGGGTTTGCTGAGATACATGGAGCTTTGGTCAGAAACCAGGATTTTGCCTTTGGTGTTGGGCAGAGTTTGATAGGTTGTACCGTGAATGGTTTCGTTTTCGCAGATGTGCACGTAGTCAGCATCTGGGCTGATGGGAAGATCAGTAACATCGGGAATATAGCTAAAGTTGCGGTCTTTGCTTGAAGCAAGGACGTTGACTTTACCAAAGCGGGCAGCTTCCTTGGATGCTTTGCTCGACCAGCTACCAGTGACGATGTAATCAAAGACACCGTTTTTCATCAGGTTCATGGGGATCATCGAGAATTGCAGGGTCGCGCCACCTTGGATGAAAAGAACCTCATAGTTCTCAGGAATATTCATCAAATCGCGCAAATCGGCTTTAGCCTCATCATGAATAGCTTGGAAGGCTTTGCTGCGGTGGCTCATCTCAATGACGCTTTCGCCTGTACCACGATAGTTCATCATCTCATCGCGGGCTTCTTCAAGAACAGACTCTGGCAACATGCTGGGTCCGGCTGAGAAGTTATAAATTCGATCGTATTTCATATTAGGTAATCTCCTTTTTGGTTTGCTTGTTATCTTCAGGCGCACGAACAAAACCTGCTTAAATCTAAGTAAGTCGGCCTGCTAAAATCATAGCCTTCATTGCCATTTCGGTCAAGTGAATTGCCCCACAATAAAGGTTTTTTGAGGGAATTTGGCGTGGTTTTTGTGCCAGTTCGATCAGATCATGAGCCTCCATCAAAAGCGATATTTTGCATTTTACCCACATCGCAAGCTCCTTTATAATCAAGGCATGGCAAAAAGTATCCGCGCTGAGAACCAAAACTGGCTTCTCATCGAAAAAATTGGCAGCGGTGATGCTGGCGAAGTTTGGCGTGTTGAAGCAGAAACCACCAAACAACGTGCTGTGCTCAAACGTCCGGTACAAAATGTTTCCGGCGGTACCATCATGCGCCAAGCCAACCAAATCGAGACCGAAGGGCAAATCCTGGCAGATTTGGATGGCATCGACAGCACCCGCAATAACATCCTCGTGCACACCCCTCTTTTGATAGACAAAAGCATTGAGGGTACCTCTGGCACCAGCGGGCTGTTTATCATCAGTGAGGAAGTCTCTGGTGTGTCCATTAACCACCTTTTGGACCAATTGCGCCTAGGGCAATCTGCCTTCTCTCAAGTGCTCACGCTAAAGGTTTTAGCGGCTGCTTTTCAGCTCTTACGCCAGGTTCACGCCAAAGGCATTGTGTGGAATGACGTCAAGATGGACCATATCTTTTGGGATGAAGCCCAAAACAAAATGTCTTTTATCGACTGGGGTAACGGTTTGCGTTTTGATCCAGAAGCAGCGCCAGATAAAGTAAATCCTGCAATGGACTTTCAACAGCTCATTGATGAAGGTCGACAACTGCTGGTTCAAATATCTCCTGAATTAATTCAAGATCTGGGCTGGCCTTTATCTGCAAAAGGCTTAAATGATCTGGACACTTTCCACCTCCAAATGCGCGTTGAATATCTCGAAAACCACCTCGCCATGCGGGTACTGGAATATCAGCTCCTCTTTGATAAATACCTCCAATCTGCTGATGACATCGCCAGCATAAACACCGTTTTGGATCTAAAAAAGGCTTTGGAGCGCTTAGGCGTAAAAGTTGAAGATGAAAAAGTCCTTGCCATAGCCAGAAAGCTTTGGTTAAGCTTTTTGGAAAAGAATGACGCTGAATCAGGCTATAAACTCTGTCAAATCCTGGAAGAAAACCTGCCCCTCGATCCAAAATGGCAGCTGGCAATTTACTTTTTCAAAGCCTTGCAAGCTCATGCGCATGATGAACTGCACGAGCTCATTTCAACCACATTGAACGAGCAGTGGTCTGATGCGATTTGGGTATTTAAACGCAATTTTGAAAAACATTTCAAGCCAGAAGACGCCAAGAACATCCTGATGTCTATGCGCAATTTGTTTGATTTATCAACGCCTGGCCCCATTATTTTGCCCGACAGCTTAGTGCCCATCCAAAAAGATCTCGGGCGAAACATCTCTCGTCTTTCTCAAGAAAACAGCCTAAGCCCCAAGCTTTTATCGCAACTAAATATCATCCAAACCCAGCTTAACGCCAATCTGGAAAATTGGTCTGTTCTGGCACCAAATGAAGCTTTGGGTGAATCCCTCCTTAAAACCCGTGAACTGCTTGGTCAACTCACCGCCATGGGACTTTCAATCCCACCCAACATTCAACTTGGCTTTACCACGCTTTTAGGAAAGATCAGGGAGGTCTATCGTGCCTGGGCAAACGCTGAACTGGAGCAAGCCCAAAAACTCCTCCGTGAGCTCTTTATGCTCGACCCCAACCTGGATTACCTACACGACTTGGATAATGAAATCCACAAAACAGGTGAATGGGTTGAAGAGCTCAAAACCGGACCTCAAGGTGAACAAACTTTAAACCAATTTGGCGATTACCTGATTAATACATTACCTTCCGCCTACCATAAGCTTGGCACACCTGGTTGGCTAACCGCGATGTACAGTGCGACGACATCTTTCAAAAACTGCCAGGACCTCCAAGAAATGCGTGCGCAACTCAAACAAATTGGCATGCCCCTCACCTGGTCAGAATACACTGGGCTAAGGCTCGAATTCCAAACACCCACAAGTCCTCTGGCTCAATTAAACGAAAGCCAGGAAACTGCCCTCACAAACTTCCACAAAGCGCTGGCAAACAAGAATAACGCTCAGGAAGAGCTCGAAAAAGTCAAGCTAAACCTCCCAAATTACGCTTTTCTATATGCCAGTCTGAACGAAAAATTTCAACAGGCATGGTTACTTCAGACAACGCAATGGCAAGCCCCGGACCTTTCAGACTTTCCTCCACCAGACCAGCCTCGCGTTCAAGAAGCCTTGCTCGTGCTAAAGTTCATCCATGATTGGCGACAAAGCACCCAAACCCGCTCGCTTGGATTGCGTCATAAAGTACCCCAAACCAAGCAAAAATGGACACAAATTGAAGACATCGTTTTGGCTGGAAAGCGATGGCAAGACCTCATTTTGCCTACGCTTGGCAGAATAAAACAAAAGGAATGGGATTCCTTCCAAAACCTTGAACCCAAACAATCCCCTTATCCTGATCTTATTCATTGCCTTCGCCATCTTTCAAAGCTCCATCAAGCCTGGAAATCGATCGAAAATCAAGGCATATTCCCTGAAAATCTGGCAGATATGATCAGCCATGTTAGCCAGGCTCAAAATCAGTTTTACGCCTTTTGGCAGAGCCTCGAAAACAGTGAGCATGCTACCAACCGCTGGTTAGCGATGGTACACCAAGGCAACTTAAGCGAAATCAATCAAACCCTCTTGCTGATTATGCGACAGTTGCAAGCCGTTGCCAGAGGACTGGACGTGCTAAACAATCCTGGTATGGCACGCACCCGCTTGGCACTCAACAGCGCGGGTGAAATGATGTTTACACTGGTCAGCCTGAATGATTTGATTCTGCCTCCCAGTCGTGACTTTAACCTTTACCGCCACTGGCGACAACAATATCTTGACCTCATCCAGCAAGGCAATGTGCATCAAATACGTGAAAACATCCAGTCTATTGAGAGCATCCACCCACTTTTACCCTGGTTGGATGAGCTCTTAAGACGCGATACAGACTTCTTTAAAGTGCCAGATGAGCAAAGATGGTAAAATAACCATTCTAGAGGAATAAATTGCGCGAAGAAATACTTGATTCAAACACCAGCTATTACCTGGCTGAAGCTTTAGACACATGGTTTAGTGTTGGACACCGCGACGTAGCAGTACCCGAAGCGGCTGGCTCCAGCGCGCGTGTTTTCCTGTTAAAACATGCCTCCAAACCCTTACCCTGGCGTCAAAACCCCGCCTTCAAAGTGATGAGACATGACAAAATCGCCTACGCGATGCCCCTTTTTCGTGAAGAATTCAAAATTTTGAGTCAGCTCAAAGACATGGACGCCATCACACCCATGTTGCTTGGCGGCTATCTTAAACCCGCACCGGGCACAAGCTGGCCAGAAGAACTTGCGCCAACCTCCAAAGTGCTCGAACTTCAAGGCGGCGGGCAGAACATCAAAGGCACTTTGGCCATCTTTGAACCAGACGAAGTGGATGACATCCTCCAACAGTTTGATGAACGCGTTCAAGATGGATGGTTACCATTCCTCATCCTTGAACGTCGTTGGGAAGATAACCTCTACATGCTCTGCGATGCCGGCTATACGCGTGGCAACTTCATCCAAAACCTGAGCATGAAACAAGTTTTGGATATCGCCATTCAAATTTGTGAAATTCTTGAGAAAGCGCATGCCCAAGGCACCGTTTTTCTCGATCATAAACTTTTACATTACTATTGGAACGAAACCCGCCAAAAAGTTATTATCCTGGATTGGAATATCGGTCGCTGGATGGGTGATGACATGGCACCCGAAATCATCCGAGACGACCTTTTGCAATTTAGCGCGCGTGCCTTGCACCATCTCTTTACCGGACAACAGGCGCCAGGCGCAGCTGTGGTTGGCGGAAATCGCCCCGAAGACATTGCAAACTCGCCAATCCAATATAAGGCTCAGTACTCATTTGACGTGCAAAACCGTTTAAATAAAGATGAAATGGCATTCCTCGAAAAAGCCCTCGAAGGTGCTTTTAGCAGCGCGTCAGAGATGAAAGCCCAATTGATGGTCTTGGCAGCCAAACGCTAAGCCAATTATCGCTGATTTAAGGACAATTATGATCAATCCTTTAATTGAACAAGCTCAAAAAGTACTTGCCGCAACGACACCCAGTGACGAAGATTTATTGCATGCCCGCAGTGAGTTGGCTTCGTTTTTAGAGGCTTTAAGCACTGGTCGTATGAGCGCCAAAGTAGACATTGATGATTTGGAAGAGGCTGAACGGCTCATGCGGGAGTTGAACCGCGAAATCAGCCGTCGCCAGGCTGGCATGCCTTCGGGGCCCACGCCTCAACCAACAACAACCCAACCAAAAACGTCAGCAGAAATGCCAGCCACACCACTTGAGGACACAACTCCCAGCCCTGTAACAGAACCGGCTTCTCCTCAAACACCTAGTGCGCCTCCGCCTGATTTTTCACAAATTTTGCAAAGTGACAGCTTGGGTGGTTTGGACAGCGACCCGCTAAAGCGTTTCTTCCAATCCGCGCATGATCCTGAAGCAGAACGGCTCATGGATCAGGCTGAAGAAGCCTTTTATAAAGGCAATTACCAGGTGGCTATTCCGCTTTATGAAAAAGTCATCCAAATGGAACCATCCTGGGTGCGTGCGCAGGAGCATCACGCGGAAGCTGAAGAGTATTTGCGCTCGGGTAACATCCCCAGTGTTGCCTTACCACCCGAAGCGGGTAAAGCTTATGGTAAAGCGCAAAGTGCCGCGCGTGTTTTTCGTTATCAAATTGCGTTAAATTACCTTCAAGATGCTTTCGATCACCTTGAAGATGCCGGCATCAAACGCTGGCGTGAAGGTGAGGACCTGCGCGCTGATCTCGAAAACCAAATGCAAGCCTATGACGTTTACAAGGAAGGCTTGAACCTGCTTAGTCTGGGTGATTTACAGGCGGCATTGGGCAAAATTCAGACTGCCGCCAGCGCGGTGGCTATCCCGGAATACATCGATAAAGCCAACGAAACCCGTGCCGACATCAGTGCCATCAACGAAATCAGCGATGTGGTGAGCATGAGTGGCAAGATTCCTCCTGTTATGCTGGCGGAATCAAAAGGCAAACTTGAACGCATCCGCATGAAGTATGGCGAAATTGAACAAATCAGCCGTTTAAGAACGCGCTTGGATCTCATGATCCCTGCAACCATTCAAAACCTGCTTGATAACACCCGCCGGCTCAAACAAGAGGCGGCTGATGCGCCTACCGCAAACCTGGCAAAGCAAAAAGTCGCCGGCGCCCGCGAAAACCTTGACTTGCTCCGACAACTTGACGCATATGATGCCGATAGCCTGGCACTCGAAGATGAAATCAGCCGGCTTGAAACTGAAATTCACAGCAACCTGGATGCGATTACCCGCGCAAAAGAAACCTTTGAAACGGGTAATAAGTTTTTCGCCATGGATTCCTGGAAAATCAGCCGCGGCGCGCGTAAACGTTTTCCTCAGGACCCAGAAGTTTTAGAACTCAAGCGAAATTACCTGCCATCTTACGCCGTGGCGATCTTAGCCTTGTTAGTTATTGGTGCTATCCTTATTACCGGCCTAACTATTGGCATCCGACGCATCAGTGCGGATATCACCGCTCGCAACCTTGCCAAAACGCCAACGGTAACCAACACACCTACCATTACTTTAACCCCAACCCTAACCTTAACCCCGGAACCTACTATCACACCAACACCTTACGTGTCACCCACGCCTACTTTAACACCATCGCCAACACCTTTTGCCTATGTGCGTGCGATGTATGATCTTTATGTTCGCAGTGATTGCTACGCGAACTTCAATTCAGTTGGTAGAGTCCCGCGTGGCACGGTATTAACCTTGCTGCCTATGCCCGAACAGCGTTTTGACACCTTCCGACGCGAGTGTGTGCTGGTAGAATTCCGAAACGAAGGTTATGCTATTATCGGCTACCTTCTGGTGCAAGATCTCGAACCAGTTACAGACTAAATAAAATTGATAAGTTTCTTACGCGTTTGCCTTACCAAACGCGTATAATGAGTTGGATTTGAAGAGGCGATATGAAAGATCTGGAAACACGATACCAAGAAACCCTGGACTGGATTTACAGTTGGATAGATTTCAGCATGAACAGGCATGTGGATGAGGCTCATCGCTTCTTTAAACTCGACCGCATGAATCGCTTAATGTCCCTCTTGGACTGGCCAAACCGAAAATACCCTTGTGTGCATGTTGCCGGCACGAAAGGAAAAGGCTCAACTGCCTCTTTTATTGCTTCCGCTTTGCGCGCTTCTGGCTACAAAACCGGACTTTACACCTCCCCACATTTAGAGGATTTTCGCGAGCGTATTCAAATTGACGGCGAGCAAATTCCCGTAAAAGATCTAGTGGATTTAGCCGATAAAATGCGACCGCGCACAGAATTGGTTAATGATGTTACAACTTTTGAGTTAACCACGGCAATTGCTTTTCAGTATTTTGCGGACCAGAACATAGATATTGCGGTCTTGGAGGTTGGGCTTGGGGGTCGATTGGATGCAACCAACATTGTTGACCCGCTTGTCTCTGTCATCACGCCTGTTTCATACGACCATATGAACGTTCTTGGCAATACGCTCACAGAAATTGCCCACGAAAAAGCAGGAATCATCAAAGCCAACCGGCATGTAATCATTGCGCCGCAAGCTGAAGAAGCTGAAGCCGAAATACTGCGCATGGCAGCCTTGCAGGATTCGCCTGCCATTGTTGTTGACCAGGCTTACAGTTGGCAAAGCACCTTCCATACGCTTGACTCCCAACATATCACTATTGAAAACAAGAACATCAATCCGCGAGATGAAAATGCACTCGTGCCCATCGAGCTGGACATTCCGCTTTTAGGGCAACACCAGGCGGATAATGCCGCCACATCAATTGCTGCCCTGGAAGTACTTCGCCAGGCTGGGTTTTCAATCAGCAAGGAAAGCCTCAAACAGGGTTTTCAGAATGTGCATTGGGAAACACGCTTTGAAATTTTGCGCAAAAACCCACCCTTAATCGCCGATGCCGCCCATAATGGTGATTCGATGCAAAAACTTCGTCAAACTTTGGACGATTATTTCCCGGATTTGCCCTTTATTTTGCTTTTTGGTGCCTCGGCAGACAAAAGTTTGACCTCAATGCTGGATATTATTATGCCCCGGGTGGAAGCCGTGGTTTGCACACAATCTATTCATCCGCGGGCTGCTGACGCCTTTGAACTGCAAAAGCTCATCAAACCTTATGGCAAGCCCAGCTTTGCAAAATCAACCGCAGAAGCAGGACTGGCCAAAGCGCTTGAATTAGCTGGAAACGATAAAGGAATTATTGCCACGGGAAGTTTGTTCCTGGCAGCGGCTGCAAGAGCCATTTGGCGTCAAAATAATCAATAAGAGAAACAGATATGGACCAAGACAATTCAAACACACCTCCATTTTCGCTTTCACCACACATGGACTTTTCAAGTCTCATTGACGTGAATGACATTCCCAACCGCCGTGCAGGAAAAGACGGTAGTTTTGTCGCGCCAGCTATCATCATCTCTGATAACCCTGTTCTTCCCAATTCTCTTACACCCATTGGCATTTCAAAAAACTCCTTGGTTTTTAACTCGATGGCGGAAGTATGGGAGCAAAACACCACAATTGTGGGGGTTTTTGATGATGGCGGTGAAGAGGAACAAAGTTTTCTATCTCTCGGCATTGAATTAGCCCCAGGAAGACCAATCCCAACAGGTGAAGACCAATTATCAATGATTGTACAAGGGCGACGCCGGGTTGAAGTGCTGGATATTTTTGTTGAAGACGATTTGCTCTATGTTCGGGCATGCTTGATTAAGATCCCCAAGCGACGCTCGAAAGAAATTCAAGCCACCATGCGGCAGGTTGTCAAACTGTTTGAAAAAATGGTTCGCATTACCCAACATCTTCCAAGCGGAGTGATTGATTATGCACGCGAAATGGAAGATCCAGGCACGCTGGCAGACTTGGTGGCATCAAGCACAGGCTTGAAACATCAACAACAAATGGATGTTATTACCGCGGTAGATCCCGCCGAACGAATTAGCCTTGTTTACAAGTTTCTTCGCAGAGAAGTTGACCTGCTTGAGCTGGAAGCTGAACTAAACGATCGCGTCCAACAGGACCTCGACCAGGGGCAACGTGAAATGTATCTGCGCGAAAAGATTGAAAAGCTTCAGCAAGAACTCAATGATGGAAAATCAGCCGATCCGGATATCCGCGCACTTGAGGAAATGCTCGAAAATAAAACGTATCCGGAAGAAGTCATTAAAACCGCACACAAAGAGCTTGAAAGGCTCAAAATGACCCCTTCGCTCTCGCCAGAAAGCGGCATGATTTCTTCTTACCTGCACTGGCTTTTGGAACTTCCCTGGAGCGAAGAAACCCAGGACCGGCTCGACATCAAAGAAGCCCAAGCTATTCTGGACAAACAACATTACGGCTTACCCAAGGCAAAGGATCGCATTCTGGAATACCTCGCCGTGCGCACCTTAAACCCACCGCGAAACAGGCAACCCATCCTGTGTTTTGTTGGTCCCCCTGGAACCGGCAAAACTTCACTGGGAAAATCAATCGCCGAAGCGATGGGTCGCAAGTTTGTACGACGTTCTCTGGGTGGCGTGCGCGATGAAGCTGAAATTCGCGGGCACAGGCGCACCTACATTGGCTCCATGCCTGGTCGCATACTTGAAACCATCAGTAAGGTGGGTGTCGCCAACCCGCTCTTTATGCTTGATGAAATTGACAAACTTAGCTCGGATATTCATGGCGATCCTGCTTCCGCTCTTTTGGAAGTGCTTGACCCAGAACAAAATTACAGCTTCTCAGACCATTATCTCGAAGTCCCCTTTGACCTTTCACGCGTCTTTTTCATTACCACTGCCAATACGGTAATGAGCATCCCTCCGGCATTGTTGGACAGGATGGAAATTATCGAATTCCCTGGTTACATCGAGGAAGAAAAGCTCGAAATCGCCCGGCAGTTCCTTATTCCAGAACAGCTCGAAGAGAACGGTTTACACGAAGAAAACATCAACTTTACCGAAGAAGCCTTACGCTTCATCATCAAAAGCTATACCTACGAAGCTGGTGTGCGTAATCTTGAACGTCAAATTGGCGCTGTTCTGCGCAAAACTGCCCGCAAGAAGGCTGAAGGCGAGAAGATTATTAAGCGCATTACACCTGAAGTGGTTGAACAGCGTTTGGGTCCGGTAGAATTTTTCCCGATTACGGCTGAATTACAAGACGAAATTGGCATGTCTACCGCCATAGCCTGGACCGAAAACGGTGGCGAAATTATGCAAATCGAGGTACTTGTAATTCCAGGCAAGGGAAATTTGCAAATCACCGGTCAGGTAGGCGAAATTATGCAAGAATCGGCGCAGGCTGCCTTAAGTTATTTGAAGTCAAAAGCGCAAGTATTTGAAATCCCTGCCGAGCTGTTTGAGGAAAGTGATATCCATATCCACATTCCGGAAGGTTCCATTCCAAAAGATGGACCCAGTGCCGGTATCACCCTGGCAACCGCGCTTAGTTCCGCTATTCTTGGCGTGCCAACCCGTCACGAAGTTGCGATGACCGGTGAAATCACCTTAAGAGGTCGGGTTATTCCTGTTGGTGGCGTGCGTGAAAAAGTACTTGCCGCTCATCGGGCAGGCATCAAGACCATCCTTTTGCCAACAAAGAATGAGAAAGACCTGGTGGATGTGCCAAAATCCGTCATTGAACAGCTCAATCTTGTGTTTATTGATCACATGGATGAGGTTCTAAAACACGCTCTAACCCAGGCACCAGTCTATGCCAAACCCAAAAAGCCAGTTCAAGAACGCCAACCCAGACAAACCAAAAACAAGATGGCGAAAAGAACTGAGCAATCTTAATTAGGTAATTATTAAATAGAAAAAGACCATGCCTTGATTTAATGTCTTTATTCCTGATCTTTTAAAGGTTTCCTACTACTGAGTGAGGGTTACTCAGTAGTAGATTACTGTTTTTGTTATGGTTTCTTTCCCAATCATTGTAGTTCTGGACAGAAATTGGTCATCACTTTTATTAAAACAATTAATTCTCAAAAACTTTACACCAATCTTTGAAACCATTATTCCAAACGAATCATGTATAATGATTGATACACCATTTTATCTCCGGAGACGTTTTACATTATGGATCCCCTGAAATTTTTTAAAATGCCGATAAGTAATTTGCTTAAAAAAAGCGACTTAGATGCTATTGCAAGGGAAATATCTTTAACCGGGATACCATATCACATTGATCAATTAGTAGTTTTCATAATTAAAAATCGCCTTCTTGAAATTAGAGTTGCAGAAGAATCATTTAGAAAAGAGCTTATAGAAGAGAAGATAATTGATTTTGTATATCACCCAACAAAAAAGTTTGATGTCGACTCAATTCTTTTATTCCCTAACGAAGAGAATGTAATCGGACAAGTGTCATCAATGATTTCAACCTCCAACTCTTCATTAGGTGAATATGAAACCCTTGAAGTTAAATTTGAGAACGGAAGAAAAAAGCGTTATGTCAGCAACGTTACATTTTTGCCCGGATACACGGATGATTATTTTGACTTGGAGAATCAAGAACGTCATCTTGAATCCGTTTTAAAAGCGTTTGGTACCAAGATAATAGAGCTTCTTTACACGTCTTTAAGTGAATATCATCAGTTCATTTTAATTGGAAAATATTGTTTTTTGAAAGAATTGTTAGGTGACTTATTACACACTTCGGAAGAATCTTTTTTTGATGAAATCACAAAACATATTAATTACCAAAGCCCAAGTATTAATAAGGAGTTATCAGCGCAATCCATTTCCAAAATATGCTATGGAATTCTAGCATCACAGAACCTCCGTAATATCACAAAAGCTTACAATCTTATTGAGTTAATATCCAATATCGTTCCAAGAGATACGTTATTAGATTTTTATCAAATATTAAAGCAAAAAGAGGAACTTGGTATTGAAGTTTTTATTCGGGAGGTTAGTAACTTAATAAAAAATGGCGATTATTCACATGCAATCTCTCTATATCCCGGAAATGAAGAATACTATCCAAAAGACCGATTGTTATCCTCACTGCTTGAAAAATATAATTTTTTAGAGGCAGATGAATACGCCAACCTATTTGGATGGAGCAATAACGAGTGGTATTTAACGACAAAAAGTCAGTATGTTCAAACATTTTTTAAGGAAAAATATGGGTTTCAATTAAACAATGAACAATCCATTGCAATCTCACAAACTGCTAATAATTTACTTGTTAGAGCACGAGCAGGTTCAGGTAAGACAAGAGTAATTAGCGCAAAAGTATCCTATATTATCAATAATGAGCGTGTATCACCGGATCAAATCCTGGTTCTTGCATTTAACAAAAAAGCAGCTAATGAGTTACAAAGTAGAATAGTAAATGAATTCGGGCATAGAGATTTCTTAAATGCGATGACTTTTCATTCGCTTGCAAATTCGTTAGTTCCACTCGATAAGAAACTTTTTAGAATCCATAATCAACAAAACACTCATCGAAACAGTTCCGAGATACCAACCCAAGACCAATTTATCAAAAAAATAATTGCATGCCTCTTAAAAAGAGAGGATATCATTGCTAAATTATATTCATTCTTCAATAAGGAAATTATGGAGTTTCAAAAAAGAGGTTTCGATTTAAAAGAAGATGACTATTACCAGTACAAGCGAAATTTCCCTCAGGATTGCTTGGATGGAGGAAAAGTTGGAAATGTAATTGAAAAATACATCGCTGATTACTTCTTTGAACACGATTTTGAATACAAGTATGAATACAATAAGAAGGGTTTTTTTATCAATAAAATTAATTATTCTCCTTTATTTTATTTTACACATAAAGTTGATGACCAAGAGAGTGAGTTCATTATTGAATATTGGAAAGACGAAGATGAACAGAAGAATGTTCACAGACCGTTCATCTTAAGAAGATATAAAGAAAATGAAATTACAGTAATTGAGTTTTTTCAAAAAGATATAGACTATCTCACAAGATCCGAGTTTGAGGAATATTTCAAGAAAAAGTTGCGAGAGTATGGTATTTCCAAAACTAAACTAAGCCAAAGCATTTTAGAAAGCAGACTAATTAAAAACCAAAGAATTAAAGACCGTTTGGTTGATATGTTCAAACAATTTATCCAACGGATTAAAAAACTTTCTATAAGTCCAGAAAAGTTGAGAGAACTCCTGGAAGTTTATACCCCAAATTGTGAGAAAGAAGAGGTATTTTTAAACTTAGCATATGAAGTATATTGTTTGTATGAGCTGGAAAAAGCCAATGAACACATAATGGATTATGATGATTTGTTATTAATCTCGATTGAAAAGTTAAAAACCAATTTTATTAGTTTTCCACTTGAGAGCGTAAGAAGAAAAACACTCAACATAAATAGCATTCGTTGGGTTTTAATTGATGAATTTCAGGATTTTTCGAAACTCTTTAATGACCTCATTCTCGAAATACGAAAAAGAAACCCAAGTTCTAGAATATTATGTGTTGGTGATGATTGGCAGGCGATTAACGGCTTTGCCGGTTCGGACCTCAAATATTTTAACAACTTTGCAAAAAATGTAGAAACCACTAGAGAAGTAAACCTTCTAACGAATCATCGTAGCCTCAGTAATATCGTTAATTTAGGGAATCGATTTATGCAAGGTTTTGGAATAACAGCTAAAGCTTTGCCAGAAAAACATGGTGGAGAAGCGTTTTTATTTTTTGCGGATGACGTTTGGTTATATCTAAAAAACCATGAACAAAAAAAAGATGAAAGGTCCGAAAATGATTTTTATTTTTTTGAAACAAACAAATCAACTCGTAATAGGAACTATAAAGTTAATCCTTCAAGGTATCTGAAACTTTGTTATCAAATAATTACGGATCAAGAAAATCTTGGTAAAAAAATAGTAATTTTATCTCGGACAAAACGCATTGCTGGTGAAAGTCTTAATTCCTTTGAAAAGAAACTTAATCTTTGGATTCAAGATTTTAATATTGCTGGAAATGCAGTAGATTTCAAGAATATAGAATTAAATACCATTCATTCTTACAAAGGTTTAGAAGCTGACATTGTAATCCTCACTGAAGTTACTAAAAAATACTTCCCTTTGATCCATCCGGATAGTGTTCTTTATAATATCCTAGGTAAAACACTAGAAGATAGCATTGAGGAAGAAAAAAGATTGTTTTACGTCGCAATAACTCGAGCAAAATCAAAAATCTACTTTTTAACTGAGAAGTTGTCTATTTCGAGCTATCTTTCTAAGGATCTAAAGTTATTTACCTCAGATCCACAGGACCACTTTACATCATTCTAAATAACTTAGACAAGAATTTGAGTTATGATATTTTTAAGCTAGTTTCTCATTTATACGACTGGAGTCCTAATTATGGCAAAAATGTTTCCAAAAGAGTTTCCATATTTCAATAATGGAAAAAGAAGAGCTATTTCAGAGAAGAAGGTTTTTGATGCTCTTTCCAACCTCCCAAATAGTTACTGGGTCTTTTACAATATTACTTGGCAAACAATAAAAGAAAAAAGCGCACCAAAAGAAGGGGAAGCAGATTTTATCATTGCACATCCTGAAAAAGGGATTATGATTCTCGAGGTAAAAGGCGGACAGATTGTTTTTGACCCTCAAGTAGGTTGTTGGACGAGCAAAGATTATTATGGTAATCAACACATTATCAAGAATCCAATCGAACAAAGCACAGAAACCAAACATTGGCTAATAGCTGAACTGAAGAAAATAAAACAATTCAAGCCAAATTGGATTAAAATCTGGCATGCGGTTTGCTTCCCTGATACTTTAGTGCAAGAAAAACAATTTATTGCTCCAGATTTAGATAGGCGACAAGTTTTTGATTACAATGATTTAAATAGCATTGTTACCAATATTGAACAATTTTTCAAGACATTTGTCCAGACGCAATCCGGACATAATCTAGGAAATGATGGTATCCTAATTCTCGAAAATCTATTAGCTTCAGATGTCAAATTACCCTCTCCATTGCAAGTCCAATTAAAGGATGAAGAAAGAGTTTTAATAAACTTAACTGAATCACAGTTTAACATCTTTTCTTATTTGGGAAAACGGACGCGGGCTGCAATCTCTGGTTGCGCCGGATCAGGGAAAACAATGCTAGCAAAAATGCGCGCAGAACAATTAGCTAGTCTAGGTTATGATGTATTGTTTTTGTGTTACAACAGAAAACTTTTTGAGTTTCTATCCCCTATTCTAAAGGATTGTAAAGTTTCTACATTTCACGGGTTGTGCGAAGAGGCGATAAAAAAAACAAATAAGGATCTAAGAGGGGTTCCTAACATTCATAAATTTGAAAACGTATATCCAGATGCTTTAATCGAGTATGCAAATCTATTTAATATTAAGTACGATGCCATAATTGTAGATGAAGCTCAAGATTTTCAGGAAAATTACTGGATAGCAACAGAGGCATTATTAAAACCAGACTCTTACCTTTATATTTTCTTTGATGACAATCAAAACCTTTTCGAAGGTGACATCATTTTCAAGGTCTCATTGATGAAGACCCTTTCACACTAATTGAAAATTGCAGAAATACAAAATCAATACACAATCATGTAAAAGCATTTCATTCGAATCCTATATTAGTGGCTCGTAATGCACCTCAAGGGCGAACTCCTAAATGGACAAGTTATTGTCTAGATAGTGAGTTAAGAATCGGACTCAGAAAAGAGCTGAACAGATTACACAATATTGGTAAGATAAGGTAACATAAGTTTCGCACATTAATAAAAGGACATGGTCCTTAATCACTT
>ENA-UOOH01000266-UOOH01000266.1-fermentation-metagenome-genome-assembly--contig:-NODE-266-length-64266-cov-61.966875_pt1 | contig 64266 bp, 69 predicted proteins | sample MGYA00245778_ERZ724025 | MGnify/ENA primary metagenome ERZ724025 (study PRJEB28704, sample SAMN03018313) | fermentation metagenome | biome: anthropogenic terrestrial biome; feature: soil; material... | reverse complement strand
CAGTGAACGTGATCGGCCAGGCCGGCACTGCATTAGCCGCCGAATTATCATCATTACGGCGTGAATTGCACCAAAATCCGGAGCTCTCTTTGCAGGAGCATGGCACCGCCGCCATGATTGCGGATCTGCTGGCAAAAATGGGTTGCGAAGTGCAAACTAACGTTGGGGGTACCGGAGTGGTCGGGATCCTGCGCAACGGCGGGGATAGTCCGGCGATCGCATTGCGCGCGGATATAGATGCTCTTCCGATTGCCGAGGAAACTGGCAGCAACTATGCGTCCAAGAATCCAGGTGTCATGCATGCCTGCGGTCATGACGCCCATATGACCTGTTTGATCGGAGCGATGCAGATTTTGGCGCAGCACCGCGAATGCTGGCAAGGCACTGTTAAGGCGATCTTCCAGCCAGCTGAGGAAATCGTGATCGGGGCAGAAGCCATGATTCAAGAGTCCGTACTGGAAAATCCCAAGGTGGATTGGGTCTTTGGCTTGCACGTCCAGCCAGATTTGGAGGTTGGCAAAGTCGGTGTTAAGGAAGGGCCGCTCATGGCAGCTGCAGATGTTTTTTCCATTAAGATCAAGGGCTGTGGGGGTCATGGGGCATATCCCCATCTGATACGTGACCCGATTATGGGTGCGGCCGCAGTCGTCATGAACTTGCAGACATTGATCAGCCGCAGCCGCAATCCTTTGGAACCGGGTGTGCTTTCGATTGGCACCATTCAAGGCGGTACCCAACATAACATTATCCCCGAAGAAGTCGAACTGACAGGTACTGTGCGCACTTATGATACCCGCCTGCGCACTGATATGGAAGCCTGGATCAGGCGGATCGTTAGTGGGACAGTAGCAGCTCTGGACCTTACCGCCGAAGTCGGTTATTTGCGGGGCGTGATACCGGTCAACAACCATCCGGAAGCGGCTCGCATTGCAGTAAATGCGGTCCGCAATGCTGTCGGGACACAAGCTTTGGCGGCTGCGGTTCCGGTAATGGGCAGCGAAGACTTTGCGCTCTTCCTCGAAAAAGCCTCTGGATGTTTCCTGTGGTTGGGAATCAGGAATGAAGCGGCAGGGATCGTTCATCCATGGCATAGTCCCCGTTTTGACATTGATGAGCGGGCCTTGCCCATCGGAGCGTCTGTGTTGGCGCAGTGTGTGGCGGAAGCCTGTAGTTATCATGTGAAGTTGAAAGAGTATGGGAGGTTTGGCCGATGAAAAAAAGCAAAAAGCTTTGCTTGATTTTCCTGATGGCGGCGTTCACTGTCCTAGTCCTGCCGGCTGCCGGGTTTCTGTCCGGATGTGGGACCGAGAATACTGAGCAAACTGCGCAAACCGCGCAAACTGAGCAAACTGCGCAAACTTCGCAAACCGCGCAAGCCGTGCAACTGCCGCAGCACGCGCAGCAGCAAAACGAACAGGAAGGGGCAGCTGTTAACGTGGACTATGAAGCGATTGCCTATGAAGTCATGCCGGACAACGTCAAAGCCCTCGTTGACGGACATAAAAAAGAAGCCGCTGTGGTAATCGTGGCGGTCAATTACAGTAAATATATCTTTATCGCGCTGGGTCCCAGGCCCACCGGAGGATACAGTGTGGCCATCAAGAGCGTTACCGAGCGCCAAGGAGTCGTGACAGTGGTCTATGGCGAACAGAAGCCGGAAAAAGGTGCCATGGTTACGCAGGCTTTTACTTACCCGTGGATTGTCATCAAAATTGATACGGAGCTGCCGGTTGACACTTTATTTGAATAAGGGACCGGGGCTTTGGTCGGCCCCGCAATCAATCTCGCCAAAAGCGCACACTGAACAGCGATAGCAGCGTCAGAATCTCTAACCTGCCGGCCAGCATTAGAAAACTCATGGTCCATTTGGCCACCCCATGCAGGCGACTGAAATTTGAGGTCGGCCCAACCGCGGCCAGGCCTGGTCCATTATTGCCGATCGCGGTGGCGGATGCCGAAATGGAAGTTACGATGTCCTGTCCGGTACCCATCACGATTAGAGCACCTACTACAAAAAGACAGATATACATGAAAAAAAAGGCCAGGATTTCATGCATGACCGTATCGGATATGACAGTGTCTCCCAGTCTTGTCTGCAGAACCAGTTTCGGATTAACCGCCTTCTGGACCTGCCGCTTTAAGTACTTAAACAGTAACAGGATGCGGGCTACCTTAATGGCACCAGCCGTCGAGCCGGTGGAAGCGCCGATAAGCATCAGGACGAGCAAAACACCTTTAGCCAGCGCAGGCCACAGATCAAAGTTGGTGCTGGAAAAACCGGTCGTGGTGATAATGGAGGAGACTTGAAAAGCCGACTGCCTGAAGGATTCGAACAATGGAAAACCCATGGCTGTAATCAAAGAAACCGCAATAATTATTATGGCGGCCAAGATAATGGCGAGATAGCCCCGGGTTTCCGCATTTCTGAACAAAGGCTGTAGCGATTTCTTTTGAATCACCCGGTAGAAGAGCGAAAAGTTCATTCCGCAGATGATCATGAAGAAGATAATAATCGCTTCGATTACGGGACTATGATAGGCGTTAATGCTGATGTTACGGGCGGAAAAGCCGCCGGTCGACACAGTGGCAAAGGTATGGACGATACTTTCAAACAAGGGCATGCCAGCGATACAGAGCACAATGATCATTGCCACCGTAATGACGGCGTAAATCAGCCACAACATGCCAGCGCTCTTGCCAAGACGCGGCAGAATGCGGTCGGTAATATGCCCGGGGACTTCTGCTTGAAATAGGGTGGTGCCGGTCTTAGAAAAGGAAAAGAGGGCTAGTGACAGGACGATAATGCCCATGCCGCCCAGCCATTGCGTCAGACCGCGCCACAAGAGAATGCCGCGCGGCACTGCTTCCACCGCTGGTATCACCGTGGAACCGGTTGTCGTAAAGCCAGACATCACTTCAAAGTAGGCATCCGTATAAGTCGGTACAGCGCCTGATATGACTAGCGGTAACGCGCCCAAGGCGGCGGCGGTAATCCACCCGAGGCTGACAATGGCGAAGCGATCAGAGCTGCCATCAGCCAGCGCCAAAAAAAAAGGGAAACACATGGCCAGCGCGATGACGATCAAAAGTTTGCCAATCGTTTGCGCCACTAATTTATAATTCATGATTGTGCCTCCGCGTCCGTGTCGACGCCCGCGTCAGCAGTATCAGAACTGGAAAAGTAGCGCTCAACCGCTGGAATTGCTTGCCGAAGCGCAAAGACAAAGACATGATCACCTGGCTGAATAATGGTATTGCCGCGCGGGACAATCAATTCATCACGATGCACGGCGGCACCAATGACCATGGCTTTAGGCATCACCAGATCTTTTAGCGGAGCGGCAGTTGCCGGCGAATTCTTGCCTGCGATTAATTCAATTACTTCGGCATCACCGGTATCAAGCACGTTAATCGAGACAACGTTGGCACCCCGCACTAGTTTTAGCACGGTATTAGCAGTCAGGAGGCGCGGAGTGACAGTGGCGGTGATACCGATCATCTCAGCCAGCGGGATATAATCTTCGCGCCCGATCTCGCAGATGATTTCTTGTACGCCCAGTTTATGGGCAAGCAGGCAAGCGACCAAATTAGCGTTTTCCGAGCCCAATAAAGAAATAAAGATGTCTTCCGGGCCCAGCTTCTCCTCTTCCAAAACCTCCATTTTAGTGGGATCCGCATTAATGAAATCACACTTCGGATAGGTTTGTGCCAACGAGCGTAGTAACTTGGCATCCGAGCCGATCCGTGACAGTACTTAATGCTTCTGCATCTTTGTCAATGACAATGACATCGTGCTGTTCTTCCGATAAAGACCTGGCGACATTAAAGCCAACTTTGCCGGCTCCGATCACGATGATTTTCATTTTATCCTCCTGAGGCTGGCCCGGGTCTTGATGCCGATGGGCGGGGCCTGTTTAACATTATATTGATCATGAGCTGTCTTATTATTGTGTGACGAATCTTATTAAGTGGCAATCTTATTAAAAAACAATTATAATCCAAAATAGGATCCTTGGCAAGCTGACTGTGTCAAGCTTGAGCCAAGCTCGTTTCGTGAGTGTTTTTTCCTTTGATCATGAGCAGGAAAAGCACCTGTGTCACAGAAGTGAACATGGTTTGCCGGAGCTCGGTCTGGAGCGGGACTAGTTTGCGGCGGCACGTTGAGTTAACAGGAGGTTTATGATGGCGAGAGATCTTACCAAGGGTAGTATTACGAAAAACCTGCTTTTTATGGCAGTCCCGTCAATGATCGGGTTTGGCGCGCAAATGCTCTACGATTTGATTGATATTTTTTGGCTGGGTCAACTGTCGAGCAGTGCGGTTGCAGGTGTGACCGTTTTTTCGACAGTGTTTTGGCTTTTTGAAGCCTTAAACGAGATTATTGGGTCCAGTTCAATTGCACTAATTTCACAGGCGTATGGCAAGAAGGATATTGAGCGTACCAATCTGGCGATCGAGCAGACCATTACCTTTAAGTTTGTGGCTGCTTCGATTGCTGCGATCATACTAGTTTTCTTTCTGCAACCGCTGATGCAGATTTTCGTAAAAGGTGAGGCGGCAACATTTGGCATGGAATACGGCTATTTGCGTATCTTCTTCCTGCCGATTATGTTTTCATCTTATTCCGTGAACACCGCTTTGCGCTGCATCGGGGATGCCCGTTCTGTAATGAAGATTATGATCTTTGCCAGTATCGTCAATGTCGTGCTCGATCCCATCCTGATGTTTGAGACGATTCCCTGGATCGGCCTGCCCGGACTGAACATGGGAGCTTTCGGAGCCGCTTTGGCTACTATTATTGCCCAATCGATGTCATTCGTCTGGGGCTTATACTTAATCTTCAGCGGAAAAAAAGGCATTAAGCCTTCCTTTAAACGTCTGTTCCGTTTGGATAAGGAGATGTCCAGGAAACTGCTGACTATCGGATTGCCCAATGGTCTGGAGACTTTGCTGCGTAACCTATCCGGCATCATTGTACTCTATTTTGTATCGGTATTTGGCGAATCGGCAATCACCGGGGTAGGGGTCGCGAACAAGCTGCTCGGTTTTGCGTTTATGCCGTTGGTCGGATTATCAATGGGCGGCTCGGCACTGGTCGGACAATCTCTGGGAGCAAATGAAGTTGATCGTGCTGATACAGCCAGCAGAGTAACGGGCTACATCGGAAGCGCTGTCATGCTGCTGACCACCGTGGCGGTCTTTTTCCTCGGTGAAGAGTTCACGGCGATTTTTACCAATGATCCGCTGGCAATTAATTACGGCGCTCAGATGCTGCGTTATAGCTCGATCGGTTTGATTTTGGCGGGCTATGGCTTTGGCTTGGGTGCGGCCTTCTCCGGCTCCGGTTATAACATGCCTTTGATGGTCTCGAGCGTTGTTGGCCAGTGGGCGGTGCAAGTGCCGTTGCTATTGATCACGATCCATCTGCTGGAGCTCCCGATTTATTGGATTTGGCTTTCGTTTATCTTTTCAGATGTTGCCGCTCTGTTTGTCAAGGTGCTTTTCTATCGGGACGGAAAATGGCGTTACCGGCGCGTGAATGGCTAAAGTCAATAACAACTCAGACTAATCAAATGGGATTTACCAAAACGGCGCTAAACAGCCGTTTTTTCATCTCTTCCATGATGCCACGCAAAGCGCGAAGCGGTAACAGGATGGGCTATGGGCTGCATACAATGTTCAGTAAGTCGACCACAAAAGTGAAGGTATTGCATCTACCATAAAGCGTCAGCACAAGAAGCCAATCAGTCAGGGAGGTCCTCAATGTGAGCGTGTTACCACATTGCAGCTTGGAATTGCTGCCGGTGGGTTGCTTTGGCCGTGTTCTCAAAATTATAGGCGCTGGAATCAATGTTCGCCGTCTGATGGATCTGGGATTAATTCCGGGAACAATTGTGGAGTCGATTCGACGCAGTCCATCGGGTGACCCGACAGCCTATGGCATTCGTGGGGCTGTAATTGCACTCCGGGCTGAGGAATCACATCTGGTTTTGGTAGAACCGCAACCGCAATAAATTGGCAGAGAGGTAGCGATTATGAATTGTGTGGACTATGTGATTGCCCTGGCCGGAAATCCAAACACCGGGAAGAGTACAGTTTTTAACGCCTTGACCGGTTTGAACCAGCATACTGGCAATTGGCCGGGCAAAACAGTGGCACAAGCTACAGGCAGTTATGTCTATAATCATAAAAAATACACCCTGGCAGATTTGCCGGGGACTTATTCATTGCTGGCAGCTTCAGTGGAGGAGCAGATTGCGCGCGATTTTCTGCTGTTTGGCAACCCGCAAGCTACGATTGTAGTAGTCGATGCCACCTGTCTGGAACGCAATCTCAATCTGGTTTTACAGGTGCTCGAGATTACCGATCGGGTGGTGGTCTGTGTCAATTTGATGGATGAGGCTCGCCGCAAAGGCTTGGCGCTTGATACGGCTATACTGGAGCGGGAACTGGGGGTGCCGGTTATTCCAACAGTGGCACGTAGCGCACGCGGCCTGGAAGAATTGAAGGAGGCGGTTGCTGACGTGGCAGCCTGCCGAATCAAGACCCACCCTAGCCGGGTAATATATCCTGAGGCGATTGAGGGTGCGATCAAAACCTTGTCTGCAAAATTGCAGCCCCTGCTGAGCCGCAGCAATGCCCTTAGGAGGCGCTGGATCGCTTTAAGGCTGCTGGACGGGGACGATACAGTCCTGGCGGCGCTCACAGACTACTTTGTTAAGAATAGCAGGGAGGAAGGGACAGTATGAGCGAGCAACTGCAACTGCAGGAAGTGCTGCAAGAAGCCAAGAAACTGCGCGGCGAATTAGGGTCGGCAGCTTATCATCAAATCGTTACGAGCCTGTATCAGAAGGCGGAAACTACTGCACAACAGGCTGTTCGGAAAGCGGCTCGCAGAGATTGGGATCGCCGCATCGACGATATCTTGACTTCGCGGGTCTTCGGTTATCCCATCATGTTGCTGCTGTTGGCCGGGGTCTTTTGGCTGACCATCCAGGGCGCAAACTACCCATCTGCACTACTGTCGAATTTACTCTTTGGACTCGAAGGGCACTTGATTAATTTCTTTCTATGGCTGCATGCGCCGGCATGGTTATATGGTTTTCTGATCGCTGGCGTTTATCGCACGCTGGCGTGGGTGGTGTCAGTGATGCTGCCCCCGATGGCCATCTTTTTTCCGTTGTTCACACTAATGGAAGATTTGGGTTACCTGCCACGGATCGCCTTTAATATGGATGGATTATTCAGGCGGGTGGGTGCGCATGGCAAGCAATCGTTGACCATGGCGATGGGCTTTGGCTGTAATGCCGCGGGAGTGATCGCGGCCAGAATCATTCAATCCCCGCGTGAGCGCCTGATTGCTATTTTGACAAATACTTTTGTGCCATGTAACGGGCGGTTTCCGACGCTGGTCGCTATGGCGGCCATCTTTTTCGGCGGTGCCAGCATATCGGCGCTATCCGGCAGTCTGATAGCATCCGCTGTAGTGTTGGGGATCGTGCTGTTGGGTGTGCTGGTTACGCTGGCGGTATCATGGCTGCTTTCACATACCGTGCTCAAAGGGTTGCCCTCCAATTTTGCATTGGAGTTGCCGCCCTACCGACCACCCCAAGTCGGTAAGATCATTGTGCGGTCAATCCTTGACAGGACGTTGTTCGTTCTCAGAAGAGCCGCGATTATTGCCGCGCCTGCCGGAGGGCTAATCTGGATATTGGCAAATGTTTCGATCGGCGGGACCAGCATTTTGAGCCATGTAGCCGGCTTTTTGAACCCATTTGCGGAGCTGATTGGTCTGGACGGAGTGATCTTGCTGGCGTTTTTGTTAGGTTTGCCAGCCAATGAAATTGTCGTCCCCATAATCCTGATGAGTTATCTGGCGGCCGGTACGATGACTGATTTGGAGAGCATTAGCGCGATGCGCAAAGTGTTTGCTGAAAATGGTTGGACCTGGCTAACCGGCTTGAATGTGCTACTGTTTTCGCTGTTGCACTTCCCCTGCGGGACCACTCTGCTGACGATCAAAAAAGAAACCGGCAGCGCCAAATGGACCTTGCTGGGCTTTGCGCTACCGACTGCTATTGCGGTAATAATCTGCTTTCTGGTGACCCAGCTTGTCCGGTTGATCGGCTTGGTCTAGCAGAATCTAACACTGATTCGAAATTACTCGAGCCATTCGAGGGATAGCGGCAGCCCATAAGACGAATCCTAGCTTCAGGACCATTATTCCTGAGGTGATGGATTTGAAGTTACCCCGTCTCACCAGAATTCCAAAACATATTGGAGTAATACCCGACGGCAACAGGCGCTGGGCGCTGGAACACGGGTATACCAAGGAAATGGGTTATGATCATGGGATTAATCCCGGCTTCCGGATGTATGAGCTTTGCCAGGAGCTGGGGGTTGAAGAACTTACGCTCTATGGCTTTACGCAGGATAATACAAAACGCCCTGCCATTCAGACCAAGGCTTTTCAGAAAGCCTGCGTAGATGCTGTCCGGATTTTGGCGGATCGGGACGCCAGACTGCTGGTGATCGGAGACAGCGATTCTCCCATGTTCCCGGAAGAGCTAAAGCCTTATCGGACGAGGAGCCAGTTTGGTTCCGGCAGTGTGAAAGTTAATTTTTTGGTTAATTACGGATGGCTTTGGGATCTTGATTATGGCAGGCGTCGACAAGCTGAGACCGGCGGGAAGCTATTGGAGAATATCGCCTCCGCCGACATCTCTCGCGTAGATTTGATCATTCGTTGGGGCGGCAGGCGTCGGCTGTCCGGATTCCTGCCGGTGCAATCTATCTACGCCGATTTCTATGTTGTCGACGAATACTGGCCAGATTTTACACCCAACCAGTTCTATGACGCCCTGCAGTGGTATCAAAGTCAGGATGTCACTCTCGGGGGATAGTGGAACTTTGGGGACGGTTCTAAAAGTGCAATTTTACTTTTAATGGGATTTTGCACTTTTAGAACCGTCCCCAAAGTTCCGGCGATCTAGTGTATTAAACCGGACATTGCTATTCCAACCAGGGCACCAATTACAATACCATAGGTGCCGCTGTGCGATTCGGATAGCTTTTGGGCTTCCGGGATCATTTCGTCGCAAGTAATATACAGCATGGCCCCGGCAGCAAAACCGAGCGAAAGTGCCAGAATAGTGGAAGAAATCCCGCCAAACAAAGCTCCCAAAAACGCGCCGATGCCTGTCGGTATCCCAGCGGCGAGGCTGGCAGTCAAGATATTCCGACGGCGGATGCCCCCCATGCAAAGTGGAATCGACATGGCGAGGCCTTCAGGAAGATCATGCAGTACGATCAACAGGGAAATCCCGGCGCCAAAAGAGGAGTCGTGGCGATAGCCAGCACCAATCGCAAGCCCCTCGGGCAGGTTGTGCATGGCAATGCCAATGCCCAGCAACAATCCGGTGCGTATAAAACGGGCGTTTTCTGATTCACCGCCACTCGTATGACAATGCGGAACCATGTAGTCGATTAGGGTCAAAAACAGTGCCCCGACGACAACGCCCATGGCACCCCAGATAAAGGGGGCAATTTCAAAAGCTTCTGTAGCCAAATCCATGAAGACGACTGACAACATGATGCCAGCGGAAAAGGCCAGCATCCAGCTTAGAACGCGGTTACCGGGTTTGCGGAAAAAGATTGATACAAGGCCGCCCAAGCCGGTGCCTGTTACTCCTACCAAAAGTCCGATGACTGAAATCCGAAAAATGTTGTTCCAGTCTAACATAGGTAAGCAACCTCCCGACAAATAAATGAGAACGAGTATTAATTCTGGAACAGACTTAATTGAAGCATGTGTTCTTTTTGTGACGGTTTATGCAGAGATGAACGCGTCCTGATTCGGACTCGAGCTGGTGTTCTTCTCCAGGTTTCGGAAGCGCAGCCAGAATAGCAGAGTGGCCGTTAAGTAGAGGATCGCGCCCGCCACAAAAACAGGTGTATAGCCGTGTGCTTCGATTACTTGTCCGCCGACGTAAGGTCCGATGACCCATCCCGTCGAAAACACCAGTGAAAGCACGCCACTCATCAGACCGTGTCCGTTTTCGCCTACAGTTTCCATGGCAAGCACACTGAACAAACCGTTGTTCATATTCATCAACATCGTGCGCATTAGGAACGCCACAACGGCCGGGCCAGGCAGCGGGACAAAAGCTAGTATTAAAAGAAAGGGAATAGACAAGCATTGACAGCCGATAATAGTTCGCACTTTGCCAAAAACCTTAGCCATGGACGGCGCCGCTAGCATGCCAATAGCCTGGGTAAGCGAAGAAATCGCCATCCAATTGCCAATGGCGGCGGTGGAAAGTTCGAGTACGTCACTCATGTAGAGGTTCATAAATGATACAAACAAACCGGCACCAAGTCCAATCAGGAGCTGACTGAGGCCAAACCAGAAGATGACGTTGAGCGCCTCTTTTGATAAGGGGGGGGTGGCTCCTCTGGCCTTGGGTGCGGCCTGCTCCGGCCACGTCATCGTCGCAGTCATTGTCGCAGGCGCAGATTCTCCGTTCTGAGCACTCTGACAGCTATCCTGACGCTTCCGGCTTTCTTTGGTTAATAATATTGGTACAATCGCGAATGCCAACAAAGTGGCAGCCACGATAAAGGTCAGGCGGTAGGATTCGGCGCTTTCCGGATTCCAACCCAGTATGATTGCAGCCAGCGAAGGGAGCGTCCCGCCCAAGTAGCTGCCAACAAAGCCGGTGGCAACACTCATTGCAGAAGAGATGCTGAAAAGATGGACTCGCTCGTTCGGGGAGCTGGATTGCGTCAGAAATGGGGCAATAGTTACTTGAGTAATGGCGGAAGCACAGCCGACCATGAAGTTGTTGAATAATAGGCTGCTGCGGCCAATGGCCAGGCCCCGTCCAAGTGAAAATGGGATCGCCAGTGCGAACCCTATGATCATTAAACGCCGCGGTCCAGTCAGATCACAAAACCGGCCTGCAGGAATCGCCAAGAAAACGATAGCCAGATTAGTAAGGCTGGTAATCATGCCGGGGAACTCAGGTCCGAAACCGAGTTCTTTCAGATAAAGATTGTATAGCACAAAGAACATGCTGTTGGCAATGCCGGCGATCATGGCTGACAATAAATAAAGCTTGGCATTCCGGGTAAATGAACGGAAAGAAGATAAGTAATCCGAGATGAAGCTCATGGTCTAACCTCCAAGTGTAAATAAAAAATATAAATGAAATGGATCGGCCCCGACAAAGATGCGCCACGCCGGATGTCGCCAAAATCGAATTCAGCGCCCAACTTAAATAAATTCATTGTCTGGGTAATAAATCCTGCCATGCAGTAGTCGGGAAACAAAATAAAGCGGTAGCGATCACACCGCTTGACAAATGGATATTTAGGTATTAAAATACTTAAATAGGAGGAGGTGTTTTGAACGGGCGGAATAATACACGTCCCGGAAATGATCTCTCTGGCGTTGCACGGGATGGCTTACATTGCTAATAACAATAATAGAACCCTAAGTATTAAGGAAATAGCTTCCGGTATCGAAGCGTCCGAGGCTCATCTTGCGAAGGTGATGCAGCGATTAGTGCGGGAAGGTTTGGCGCACTCGGAACGCGGCCCCAAAGGAGGTTTCACCTTAACCAGACAGCCGGAAAAAATCACGCTGCTTCATATTTACCAAGCCTTCGATAATAATATGGAAAAGACGGATTGCCCAATGGCAAGGAACAAGTGTCCTTTTGAGCACTGCCTATTTGGTGGGATTCTTGGAGAACTGGAAGGACGCCTGGACGACTTTTTGGGAAGCCAGACACTGGCTAGTTTCGTCAACCGAGAAGAACAAGGCAAAGAGCAATCGCCGGGAGAGGAAGAACAAGGTAAAGTGTAATCACACCAAAACATAAGGGGGAATCTGTATTGGGTATGTTCTGTTATCAATGTGAACAGACGGCCAAAGGAACCGGATGTACTGTCGCAGGGGTTTGCGGCAAAGAAGAGCAAACAGCCGTACTTCAAGATTTACTTGTGTATGCTGCGAAAGGGATATCAATGTATGCCCATCGGGCCGGCCAGCTTGGCATGCAGGATCGTGCAATAGGCAGATTTGTCATTGACACTTTATTCACAACGGTTACAAACGTAAACTTTGATCCGGAGCGCCTCAAGAAACTGCTTGATCAAGCTTATGAGGTTAAAGAAAAAGCGGCCGCATTGTATCAAGAGGCCTGCCGCGCCAAGGGTGTCACCCCGGAAAAACTGGACGGTCCGGCTCAATGGAAACCGGCTGTTGACTTGAAAGGACTTGAGGAGCAGGGACGCAGCGCTTCCATTGAGCAACGCGCTGCAAAGCTCGGCACCGATGCCGCTGGATTACAGGAACTGATTATGTACGGACTAAAAGGTATGGCGGCTTATGTAGATCATGCACATGTACTTGGCGAGGAAGATGACGCTATTTATGCTTTTGTTTTCGAAGCATTGGATTTTCTGGCAGCTGAGGGAACCGACCTCAACCAATATCTGGGCATGGCATTAAAAACCGGTGAAGTCAATATCAAAGCGATGGAGTTACTTGACAAAGGCAATACCGGACGTTTTGGCCATCCGGTTCCGACTTCAGTGCGGGTTACTCCTGTCAAAGGCAAGGCCATTCTGGTCTCCGGTCACGATTTGGAGGATCTGGCCGCTCTGCTCAAACAGACTGAAGGCAAAGGGATCAATATTTATACCCACGGCGAAATGCTGCCGGCGCACGGTTATCCGGAACTGAAAAAATATCCGCACTTGGCCGGTAACTATGGCGGTGCCTGGCAGGATCAGCGGAAAGAGTTTGACGAATTCCCGGGTGCGATTCTCATGACGACCAACTGCATCCAGAAACCAGCTGATTCATACAAACATCGTATCTTTACCACCGGCTTGGTGGCCTGGCCTGGCGTGCATCACGTACCCAATGGCCAGTTTGCTGGAGTTATTGAAGCGGCGCTGAACGAAAAGGGATTTGAGCATGACGAACCCGAAAAGACTATTATGGTTGGATTCGGCCGTAATGCGGTACTCGGAGTAGCCGATAAAGTGATCGACGCCGTCAAAGCCGGACAGATCCGCCACTTCTTCCTGATTGGAGGCTGTGACGGTGCTAAGTCCGGGCGCAATTACTATACGGAACTTGCCCAAAAAGTACCGCAAGATTGCGTGATTTTAACTCTGGCCTGCGGCAAATACCGCTTTAACAAACTGGACTTCGGAAATATTGGCGGCATTCCCAGACTCTTGGATGTCGGACAGTGCAATGATGCTTATTCGGCCGTCAGGATCGCCATGGCACTGGCGGAGGCATTTAAGACTGACGTTAACGGTCTGCCTCTGTCGCTGATTCTTTCATGGTATGAGCAGAAAGCAGTCGGAATTCTCTTATCACTGCTATCCCTGGGAATCAAGAACATCAGACTGGGACCGACGCTGCCGGCATTTCTCACGCCCACAGTTGTTAAGATTCTGCAGGAGAAATTTAATATTATGCCGATAACCACTGCCGAACAGGATTTGAAAGCAATTCTCGGATAAACAAGCGGACCAGAACCGGCCTTTGCGGCCGGTTCTTCGCGTGTAATGGGTAATCGCCAGGCGGGGGTCATGGCATGGGACCAGCGCTGCATTTGGCTGCGGGCTCACTCAGGCTTTTTAGTCAGCGCTGCCCACAGAATGCCGATGACAATAAACCCTACGGCAAATAAGGCCGAATTAAGCAACGGCTCAAATGACCCACCTTTACGCACCGTGTTATAAATCATTAGCGGAATAGCCGGCCACGCCAGATGGCCCTTGTCCCCCTGCAAAGCCAGCAAACCGCCAATTTGTACCACCATGGCAGCAGCCAGTGGTACCACGAAGTTCTTGCTGATCAGACTGACAGTCAGAGCGAACGCCAGACACGGCCAGAAAGCAGCAAGTAAGGCAGCCTGAGAAATCGCTGTGTGACGAATTACGTCTGTCAGAGAAGACCCTGCCGCTGGATCGAGGCCAAGTGCCATTGGAACCAGAATTGTGATAATCCAGGCAGCCAACATTCCAATTGCCAGTGCGACCATGCCCCAGATATTTTTGCCAGCGAAAATAGCAGAGTTTGACATTGGCAAAGGCAGCAGGCTTTTCATCGTTTTTTGCCGATATTCCAAGGTGACGAGATAGGCACCGATGATGGCAACCATCATGGGGCCCAACAGCAGTGCCTCCGCTTGCAGGGACTGATCTACAAACCAGTCCAAATTCCATAAATTGCGCCTGACTAGGTCATCTTTGCCAAAAACGAACATAACCAGTACCATTAAGGTGGAGCCAAGCAGTCCGGCGACCGAAAGCCAGAATATTTTGTCGCGGCTCATTTTAAGGGTTTCAGCTCGTAATGCTTTAAGCAATTTCATTCCCCTCCGTTATGCGTAAAAAGTAATCTTCCAGTTCTTGAGCAGGGCAGCCTGCGGTATCGTGTTCAGCTACCAGATGTCCGTCATGAACAATGCCTATGCGATCGGTGACTTGTTGAATTTCAGAGAGTATATGGCTGGACAAGAAAATCGTCACCCCACGGTCATCACGCAGACGCCGCAGCAAAGCGCGCACTTCGCGTACTCCAGCGGGATCCAGACCGTTGATGGGCTCATCCAGAATCAATAGTTGCGGATTGCCAAGCAGCGCCCAGGAAATTCCGAGACGTTGCCGCATGCCCAGTGAGTAGCGCCCAACGAGTTTGGAAGCGGCCTGGCTCATATTTGTCAGGTGTAATGCTTCCGTGATGGCGTTCTTAGGAAGATCCCGTACCATACATGCGATGGCCAGATTGTCATAACCGGATAAGTGATCATAAAAGCCGGGTGTCTCCACTAGTGAACCGACGTTGCGCAGCTGCATCCTGCCGCCACGGCTGGCAGTATCAGTGCCGAAAAGCCGGATGTGACCGGATCGCGGCTTTAGCAACCCCAGAATATTGCGGATGGCCGTACTTTTGCCGGCTCCGTTACGGCCCAGAAAACCATAAATAGACCCTTTTTCGACATTCAGTGACAGTTCATTCAATACTTGCTGGCTGCCATAAGACATACAGAGTTTTTCAATTTGCAGGACATACTCGGACATCAAAAAACCTCCCCCAGACTATTTCGCTAAATTGGTGCTGCAATTCCAATCTTAGCAGGAACAGCTTAAGGAAGGCTTATGCCATTCTAAAGATTTTCTAAAGATTGACAGCCGGCAGTTTCAGTATAAAAGCCACTTTTCCGCCGGGCAGGTTTGCGGCGCGGACATCCCCGCCGTGCGCCCGGACTATTTCAGCCGCAATAGCAAGGCCTAATCCGATCCCAATTCCTTCGTTCTGTGATTTGCCGCGGTAGAAGCGCTCAAAGACATGAGGCAGATCCTCCGGATCTATTGGCGTGCCCTCATTGGTAAAGGTCATGACAATGTTATGCGCAGTGGTTTGCAGACTCACCTGCAGGCAGGTACCCTGGTGGGCGTAACGGATGGTATTTTGAACGAGGTTGCCAATCACCTGATTCATCTTACGTACATCCATTTTGATTAAGGAGGTTTGATCCGGAATTTCGGCCTCAACACTCAGTTCGGCAGCCGCAATATCCGGCTCATAATAGGCCAGCGCTTCCCGCAGCCATTCTTCGCATTGCACTGTGGAAAGATTGAGAGGATAGTGACCGCTCTCCAGCCTGGAATATAGCAGTAAATCCTCCACCAGCTGTGCCAGTTCCCGGCTTTTGTTGCGAATCACTGATAGGTACTGTTTGGCTTTTTGAGGATCATTTGCCAGGCCTTCTTCAATGGCAGCGAGATAGCCTTCAATTGAAGTGAGTGGACCGCGCAGGTCATGGGAAACGTTCGTGATGAGCTGCCTTTTCAAGCGTTCGAGCTCAGCCTCCTGTGCCCGAGATTCCTCCAGGCGATCAGCCATATCATTGAATGCTGTCGCAACTATGCCGATTTCATCCCTAATGGCGGTACTATTAATTCTGGTGCGGTAATCGCCAGCGGCCATAGCTTTAATAGCTTCAGTCAGATCGGCCAGACGTGCTTTCAGCGAACGCGCCATATAGAAACTCGCAAAAGCGCCGGTGGTGATGGTAGCCAATGCCGCAATTAAAAGAAGACTATACTGATTTACCTTCAAATGATTAGCGCTACTCAGGATTGCTATAATCAGAAAAACAAAGATCGTGAGAAAGCCTGCCAAAATGACTGTCGCCACTGAAACGAAAAAGTAGCGCCTGCTGAGGTTGACTGGCTTGGCCAGCTTGGCATGCTTTTTGCTGTGAGTTTGTTTGGCATGGTGAGAGCGCTTCACTGCTTCGGTTGATTTGGCGGGGTAACACTGCATCTGTCAGGCACCTCCTCGGGCTGAGGCATAAACTTGTAACCGATCCCGCGGATGGTGACAATTAGTGAAAGTCCTTCGGAGCTATCGCCAAGTTTTTGGCGTAAATGGCTCAGATGTACCATTAGCGTGGCATCGTCGCCGAAGTATTCCTCTCCCCAGGCACCTGTGACTAACTGTCTTTTGGTAAGGACCTTTCCGGGCCGTTCAGCAAAGTACTTGAGAAGCTGGAATTCTTTAGCCGTCAGGTCGATAGCTTTGCCAAAGCGCGTGACCTGGTATGCTTCAGTGTCGATCTGCAGCCCTGCAAAGCTGAGAATTGCATGCGAAACCATGGTATGGCCGGCGTGTTCCGGGCTGATATCGCCTGTGGCAGCGGCAGTGGTAGCAGCAGAAGTCCGGCGCAGGAGGGCTTTGACGCGGGCGACCAGCGTTCTGGGACTGAATGGCTTAACAATATAGTCATCCGCACCAAAGCCGAATCCCAGGAGCTGATCAACCTCATCATCACGTCCGGTCAGGAATACAACGGGAACATGAGAATTAGCCCTGATGCGACGGCAGACCTCCATGCCGTCCATACCAGGCATCATGACATCCAGGATCACTAAATCAGGATGGTATGTTATGAAATGCTGCAATGCCTGTTGTCCATCGCAGGCAGCGATGACCTCGTAGCTTTCAAAATGTAGGTAAACTTGAAGTAACTCCCGGATATCAGGATCATCGTCGGCTATCAAAATACGCGCAGGAATCATTGGGAAAACTCCTTTGTTTTTGGAATGCTTTCTCCTATTTCGGCTTCCCTCGATGATCCCCTGCCTTTGGTGCGAAGATGCTCCCCAGTTGCAGATCCCCGCTCGGATGCCAAATTTCCTTCGGGTTCCTTATTAATTTTGCAGGAGTCCCGCTCAGACCTGCCGAAGGGAAAGGAGGAGAATGATAGTAAAACAGTGATGGGTATAGGGCGTACAACATCAACATAAGGCGCAGAAACTGCTGCTGACGGAGGGGTTTTCTTGAAGATACTGATGCGACTGCTGAAGTTCACCAGACAGGACTGGCCGAACTTTATCATTGCAACTGTTTCGGTATTGGTCATTACCGGGTTCAATTTATGGATCCCCATGATTATCAAGCAAATATTGGCACTGATTGGTGACGGCCAGAGTCCTGATGCACTGCTGGGGATCACCCGTAGCGGATTAATGCTGCTCGGCGCCTATTTGGGCAGAACAGTCTGCCAGTTTCTGCAACGGTATTACAGCCATGTGGGTGGTTGGAGCTTGGTAGCACGTATGCGGCAAAAGACCTATGATCATATCCAGAAACTATCCCTGAGATTTTTTCAGGATAAACCGACCGGCCAGTTGATGTCACGTATGATCAGTGATACCGCTAACATGGAGACCTTAACGGCCCACGCCCTTCCGGATATGTTAAGTAATACATTGCTGCTAATTGGTGTGACCGTGCTGGTCTTTTCCTTGAATGCCACTCTGGCATGCTATGCTTTGATTCCGATTCCACTCTTGATCTTTGCACTCTTTCGATTTAACACCAAAATTCGGCCGGCGCTGCGCAAAGTGCAAGCAACGCTGGGGGATCTGAGCGCGCTGGTGCAGGATAATCTGTCCGGGATTAAAGAAATTCAGCTTTTTACGCAAGAACCGCATGAAAGTGAACGCGTCGGCGGTTCGGTTTGGAAATATACTAACGGTATGTTGGCCTCGCTCAAAAAGACCGCTTTCTATCACCCGCTGTTCGAGTTTTTGACCTCGATCGGCACATTGCTAGTGGTCTGGTTGGGAGCACGGCAGATTATGATCCACGGTACGATGGAAGCCGAGACATTGGTAGCTTTTATTCTCTATTTAGGCATGTTTTATACCCCGGTGACTACGTTGGGGCGGATTGTGGAAGAAATCCAGACCACGCTGGCTGGCGCGGAACGCGTATTTGAAATTCTTGACACGGATCCCGACGTGGCTGATTCGCCAGGGGCCTCGGCCATGCCGAAAGTCAAAGGCGCTATTCAGTTTGACAATGTTTCGTTTGCTTATCGGAAGGATGTTCCGGTGCTGGAGCACATCAATTTCGCAGTCGCGCCCGGTTCTTCGCTGGCACTGGTTGGTCCTACCGGAGTTGGCAAAACAACGATCGCCAGCCTGATCCCGCGCTTTTATGACCCAACCGCAGGACGGGTACTCATCGACGGGGTTGATATTAAGACGATCACGATGGAATCACTCAGAAGTCAGATTAGTCTGGTGCTTCAGGATGTGTTCCTGTTTAACGGCACAGTGGCGGATAATATCCTCTACGGCGCACCCCAGGCCGATGAAGCGGCCATGAAGCGGGCGGCGGAGCAGGCCCACGCCTATGAATTTATCAGTCAGTTGCCGGAAGGTTTTGATACCAGGATTGGCGAACGTGGTGTAAAGCTCTCTGGAGGGCAAAAGCAGCGTCTGGCCATTGCCAGGGCGATCTTGCGTGATACGCCGATTTTAATCCTGGATGAAGCGACTTCAGCCGTTGACTCCGAGACCGAAACAGAGATTCAGGCCGCCTTACGTGAATTGATGCGTGGCCGGACCACCATTATCATTGCGCATCGTCTGTCCACCGTCCGTGAAGCGGACCAGATTTTGGTTCTTTCCGACGGGCGCATTGCCGAAATCGGAAAGCATCAGGAACTGCTGCGCAAAGGCGGATTGTACAGTAAGCTTTACCACATTCAATTTAAGAATGCACCTGAGCCGCCGGAAATCCTGGAGCATGTTGAATTAGCCGGTGGCCGCGGATGATGACTGGCGTCGGGAGGAGAGGTTAGCGTGGCGGATCTAAAACGCGATTTTATGGCCAATCCGATCATCGCAGCTGTCAGGGATGTCAATGGGTTGAATACGGCATTGAAATCCGCAGTGGAGTTTGTTTTCCTGCTGGATGCCTCGCTGATGAATATCAATCGGAGGGTGCGACAGATCAAGGAATCCGGCAAAAAGGCGTTTGTCCATCTAGATATGGTGGCGGGCCTTGGTAAGGATGCCGGTGCGTTGGAATTCCTGTGGGAGGATTGCCGCCCGGAGGGGGTCATCCTGACCAAACCGAATCTGATCCAGACTGCCAGACATCTCGGATTTGTAGCGGTGCAGCGGCTGTTTGTACTGGATTCTTTGTCAGTACAGACCGGTCTTAAGATCGCCAATGAGAGCCGTCCGGATTTTATCGAAGTCATGCCTGGGGCAGTAGTCGCGAAGATTATCGCCCAGATTCGTCAGAAAAGCGCTGTGCCAGTGATTGCCGGCGGTCTGATCGAGACGCGGGGCGAAGTGGCTGAATTGCTGAAGGCCGGGGCTTTGGCGGTATCAACGAGCAAGACGGACCTATGGAAAGCGAAAGAGGTTTTTGGATGATGTCTAGTGCGAACAGCGACGCCTCCTTAGACAGATTGCGGAGTATTAAGACCTTCCTGCTCGACTTGGACGGTACATTTTATCTGGGAGATCGTATTCTGCCAGGTTCGCTGCGTTTCATTGAGACTTTGCGGCAGACTGGCCGGGAGTTCTATTTCGTGACCAACAACTCCTCCAGAAATGCGCACTATTATGCTGAGAAAATCTCACGCATGGAGGTCATTATTAGTCCGCAACAGGTTTTCACATCCGGTGAGGCCACCGCCTATTACCTACAGAGCATGGGTTTTGGCAGTGGTGCCAAAAGCGCTAAACTGTTTGTAGCTGGAACCGAGTATCTGAAGGATGACTTCCGGAAAGCCGGCTTTGATCCGGATTGGACGGCGGAAGGAGCGGCTGCGGGTCGCGTCACTGCGGGCTGTGGCGCTGCTGGTCAGCCGGATGCTGTTGTTTTAGGCTTTGATACGGATTTTGACTATGCCAGGCTGACACAAGTCTGTAACCTGGTTCGCCAGGGCGTTCCTTTTATCGTGACCCATCCCGACTTTAACTGTCCGACTCCGGAAGGTCCTATTCCGGATTGCGGAGCGCTCACCGCGGCAGTCGTTGCTGCTACTGGAGTTGAACCGGTGGTGGTGGGGAAGCCGGCAGTGCATATGATTGACGCCTTTTGCGCGAAATACGGAACCGCGCGGAATACACTGGCCATGGTCGGCGACAGGCTGTATACTGACATCGCCATGGGTATTAACGCTGGGATTTTGGCGGTATTAGTACTCAGCGGAGAAACTACCGCTGATGATCTAATAACGGCAACGCATCGCCCGGATTTGGTCTTAAAGGATCTTGGCGAAGCAGCCGGGCTCCTGGTGCCATAGTAGCGCGCGGCATTTGGGGCGGCGGCACCATGGCAACTGCCTAATCGTTGACATCAGTGCCTGTTTTGGTATAATTAGAGTAACAGAATAACATTGTCCGGAGAAATGAGAGGACCAATCACCGCCAACCTTGGCGGTAATTGGTCTTTTTCTATTTGGGGGATGATTAGATGGCACACAAAGAAACCGATGTCTTGATAATCGGCGGTGGAGTTACCGGGACGGCTTTGGCCAGAGAATTAAGTAGGTATGAAGTGTCGGTCATGCTGATGGAAAAAGAAGTGGATCTGGCATTTGGTACCTCCAAGGCTAACAGTGGCATTGTCCACTCCGGGATTCATGACCGGCCAGGAACCCTGAAAGCCCGGCTGTGCGTCGAAGGCAACCGAATGTATCCTCAGATGGCGCAAGAGCTGGACTTTCTGTACCAGAACAACGGGGCGGTAGTCGTGGCCCGTCAGGAGGACGAAATCCCGGCACTTAAGCGCTTAATGGAGCAGGGACAGCAAAACGGCGTTACCGGAGTGCGCTTGATCGGGCGCGGCGAATTACTGGCGCTAGAGCCGCATCTGGCCCCGGATCTGGCGGCGGCCTTGGTAATGCCCAGCGGTGGTATTGTGATCCCCTTCGATCTGGTCTACGCACTGGCGGAGAATGCTGCGGCTAATGGCGTTGAAATTGTGCTGGGCACTCAGGTGACTGATATACAGGAAGAAGACGGCGCTTTTACAGTGCAGGCCACGCATATCGCAGGACGGACGCCTCGGGCGGCCCAGGCGGCCCAGGCGGCCCAGACGATCCAGGCGGCCCAGACCGCCCAGACGACGGTGCTGCCGGTGGAGACGGTGCGCGCCAGATACATTGTTAATGCGGCCGGCTTGCATGCCGGCACAGTGGCGGGTATGATCGGCGACGACTCCATCAGTATTCATCCCCGCAAAGGAGAAGAGTATCTACTGGACAGAAGATTGGCAGGCTTTGTCAAACATACCGTCTTTCCGCTTCCGACGCCCGTTTCCAAAGGCATCTTGATTATTCCGACAGTTGAGGGCAATATCATGCTTGGTCCGACAGCCTGTGCAACGGATTCCTTTGATGATTATGGTACAACTGCCGCCGGATGGCGCGAAGTCTTTGACTATGTGCGCCAACTGGCACCAGAGTTGAAGGCTTCGGACCTAATCACTGCTTTTGCCGGCCTGAGGGCGGCCAGCAACCACGAGGATTTTATTATCGGTCCATCCGCTGTGTCACAACGCTTTATCCACGCTGCCGGAATGGAATCGCCGGGGTTAACGGCTGCGCCGGCGGCCGCCCGCCTAGTCTGTGAGCATTTGCAGGAGGCTGGGCTGGATCTGAAGCCGAAGAAGGTTTTCGACCCAATCCGCAGGGTGATCCGCATCCGAGATCTGAGCGCATCCGAGCAGGCGCAATTGATGCAGCAGGATGCAGCTTATTCAAAAATAGTATGCCGCTGTGAATATGTCAGCGAGGGCGAAATCCGCGACGCGATCCGCCGTGGGGCTACGACGCTGGATGGCGTTAAGCTGCGCACGCGGTCTGGCATGGGAAGGTGTCAGGGCGGTTTTTGCACGCCAAAAATCATCGGGATTTTGAGCCGCGAATTGGGACTACCCCCGGAAAAAATCACGAAGCGCGGTCCGGGAAGTCCGTTACTGGCAGGGAGGTTACGCTAATGCATGAGGTAAATGTCGATTTGCTGATTGTCGGAGCAGGACCGGCCGGCTTGGCGGCAGCTATTGCGGCGGCGGAAGCGGGTGCCGGTGAAATAGTACTAGTAGATCGTCTGGCCGAACTTGGCGGGATTTTGCAGCAATGCATCCATAACGGTTTTGGGCTGCGCTTTTTCAAAGAAGAGTTGACCGGCCCGGAGTACGCTCAGCGCTTTATGGATAAACTGACCGATTTTCCTCAGATCAGAATAAAGGCGGAGACAATGGTGATCGAAATTGCGCCTGATCAGCGCGTCACTCGCGTAACCACTGTCAACGCGCGTGACGGTCTGGTAATCTACAACGCTGCCGCCATCATTCTCGCCATGGGTTGCCGTGAAAGGCCACGCGGCGCCATTAATACGCCTGGAACGCGTCCGGCTGGTATCTATACCGCCGGAAGTGCGCAGCGTCTCATGAATGTCGAAGGCTTTTTACCGGGTCGGCGCGCCGTCATTCTCGGTTCCGGTGATATCGGACTGATCATGGCCCGCCGTCTGACACTGGAAGGGATTAAAGTGGAGGCGGTTGTTGAGCTGATGCCCTATTCGAGCGGTCTGACGCGCAACATTGTGCAGTGCCTGGACGACTTTGGCATCCCCTTATATTTGGGACACACAGTGACCGAAATTGTCGGCCGGGATCGGGTGGAGGGTGTTGTGGTGGCACCGGTGGATAGCACCCGCGTTCCGGACCAGAAACGTGCCTTCCGGATTGACTGTGACACCCTGGTGCTGTCGGTTGGCCTTATTCCTGAAAATGAGCTTTCGTTGCAGGCTAGTGTCCTGCTCGATCAGGCCACTGGGGGGCCAGTCGTGGATTCGGATTACCAGACCAGTGTTCCCGGTATTTTTGCCTGCGGGAACGTAGTGCACGTACATGATCTGGTGGATGATGTCAGTGAGGAAAGCATTGTCGCCGGTCGGTCGGCGGCCGCCTTTGTGAACAGCCGGCGTGACGAGCGCGACCTGTGCGACCGGCGCGACCGACGCGACCAACGCGACCAACGCGACCTGTGCAACCGACGGGACGCCTCCAGCGCACTTAGCTTTGGTGAGCATCGACCGGACGCGTTCATTGAAACCAAGGCAGGGCGTAATATTCGTTCAATCGTGCCGCAAAAGCTGCGGCGGGATCGTCCGACGGTGCTGTACATCCGTGTAGCCAACCCAGAGCAGGATGTAGTGATCAGTGCTGGTGGACTGCGGCGTAAACTACGTCAGGTTACGCCAGGTGAGACGGTGCGCCTGACGGTGGCGCCGGAGCATTTTTCCGAAGAATTGCAACTGACAGTGACAGTGGAGAAAAGCGAGGCGTAAAAAATGAAGCATGAAATCACCTGTACGGCATGTCCGATGGGGTGTCGCATCACAGTTGACTTGGAGGAAGCGGGAGGGGTCAGGGGTGGCGCCAGGGCCGGGGGTGAGTCCGGGGTTAGCGCCGCTGATGTCAGCAACGCTCGAATCACTGGCAATAGTTGCCGCCGCGGCGCTGAATATGCCTGGGAGGAAATCACTGCTCCCAAGCGGGTTGTGACCAGCGTTGTAGCTGTTAAGGGGCAAGATAGGATGCTCCCGGTTCGTACAGCGCAGCCGATACCAAAAGAGTGCATTTTTGCGGTGATGGATGCCATCCAGCTGATTGAGGTCAGTTTGCCAGTCCAAACCGGGCAGATTTTGGTGAGCAATATCGCGGGTACTGGCGTGAATTTGACCGCATCGAAGAATATGATGGACATCCAGGGCGGATTTATGCGTGCCAGGTAGCTGGCCCGTTTCTTACTTATCCCGCAACGTAGCTGCAATGCGTTGGCCTGTCTCCGTGACGGCCAATCCACCCTTGGATGTTTCGCGCAAAGTACTGGGGATGCTATTGCCAATCGCCGCCATCGTGTCAATCACTTCATCCAATGGGATCACCGTTTTGATACCGGCGAGTGCCATTTCAGCACAGGCGACTGCGTTAGCGGCAGCCACAACATTGCGCTTCACACAGGGTAACTCTACTAGACCGCCCACGGGATCACAAGTCAGCCCTAATAAATTTTTCAGACCAAAAGCGGCCGCGCTTTCAATCGTCGACAGATCATCTACAAAAAGTGCGACAATAGCGGCGGCTGTCATGGCACTGGCAGACCCATTTTCGGCTTGGCAGCCATGAGTGGAACCTGAGAGTGAAGCGCGGATGGAAATAATGTCCCCGATTCCGCCAGCCACAAATAAGGAACGCAATAAACGCTCATGAGTAATATGATGTCGCTCGGCGACTGTCAGCAGCGCCCCTGGGATGACGCCGCAGCTGCCAGCGGTGGGCGCTGCCACAATACGTCCCATGCAGGCATTGTGTTCCGCTACGGCCATCGCGTTACAGATGACCTGGCTGAAGGCTGTTCCGAGGAGCGAGCCGCCCGCGGCGCTAAATTGCTGCAGAAGACTGGCTCCGCCTGCTACCATGCCGCTCTCTGTATTATTCGGCTGACTCAGTGCACCGACGATCGATTCTTCGAGGGCGTTCAAGACGCGCTCCATTTTGTCGATGACCTCCGCACGTGGCATCGACTTGTTTACCGATTCAGAAAGGATGAAAAAATCCGGCAAGGTCGTGACATTGAGTTTGGACATGAGCCGCGGAATGTCCGTAAATCCATTGATGCGAATGCGGCGGGCTTTCATGTTCATATCCCGTCCCCCAGTTTATTGATAGTGATGACATTAAACACATTCGGATTAGCACGCAGCACGTCCGCACATTCCGGCGGGCAAGGAGCGTCCAGCTTGAGAAAGGCCATGGCTGTTGCCTCAACGGCGTCGCGTGCGAGTGACATATAGGCAATATTGATGTGGCGCACGCCAAGTGTATCACCGATGAAGCCAATCATGCCGGGGACATCCTGGTAAGTAATCATCAAGACATCATGATAACCGGAATAATCGACACGGTGTCCGTTAATTTCGATAATGCGTACATTACCGCCACCGATGGAATTTCCGGTGATTGAAAATGTTCCGCTGCCGTCACCGCTCTCGCGATTGTTGCCATTTCTGATGTCATAAAAAAGGAATCTGGCGGTATTGGGGTGCTGTGCTAAGTTTTGCTTCCAGACGAAATTATAGAGCATACCTTGAGCCTCCGCGATCGCCAGAGACTCCCTCAATTGCGGGCTGTCTACCGGCAAGCCCAGCAATCCTCCGACAACGGCCAAATCTGTGCCATGGCCATGGGCAGTTTCCGCAAACGAGTTGTACAATGTGATCTGAACCTTCTTAATCGGCCTGCCGTAAATCAGTCTGGCCATATAGCCAAGACGGGCGGCACCTGCAGTGTGAGAACTGGATGGGCCGATCATCACCGGTCCCATGACGTCGAAAATACCCATGGTGGCACCTCCTGTTTTCATTGATATTTTCGTGATTAGCGGGTGTTTTCCCTGTGTTACTCTCCTTAGCATTTATTGACACAAGGGGACGGTTCTTCTGTGTCATTTTACCTTGGCCGCTGCCAGTGATGACACAGAAGAACCGTCCCCTCGTTACTCCCCTTGGCATTTATTGTCGCAGGAAGGGAATTTACAAAAAGGCACGAAGATCTGATCAAAAAGGTCAACAAAATATGATTACATGTCAAAATGATAGCATGCCGCTGAACATAATGCGTCAGGCCAACAATGAGACAAGGAGAGATTAAGATGGCAATCAAAATTGTCACCGATAGCACCGCAGACTTATCGCCGGAACTCATCCAACGTTTTAATATTATCGTAGTGCCGCTGTCAGTCGTTTTTGGGAGTCGGGTTTTCGCAGATACTACGGATTTTCGCGGCACCATTTTCTATGACAAAGTCAAGGAAATGAAAGTCCACCCGAAGTCAACCCAAGCCACCCCGGGCGATTTCACCAAAGTATTTAAGCCGATTCTGGATGCCGGGGATGAAGTGATTTACGTCGCCCTTTCATCGGGATTGTCAGGAACGATCAACTCCGCCGCCAATGCCGTCGAGGAATTGGGAGCTGTTGATCGGGTGCATATTGTCGATTCGCGGAATCTTTCCATGGGTATTGGGCTGCTGACATGCCGGGCCGCCGAAATGGTTGGGAAAGGACAGACTGCTGATGCAATTGTCAAAGAGCTCGAGCGGTTGGTGCCGCGCATCAGAGTGGCGTTTATCGTACACAATTTGGATTATCTGTACAAGGGCGGCCGGCTCAATGTGGCGCAGGCTGTGATGGGCAATTTGCTTAATGTTCATCCTATGATTGGCGTTGCTGATGGCAAAATGTCTGTTATTGAAAAAGTACGCGGTAAATGGGAGAAGGCACTCTTGGAGCTGGTCGCGGTACAGCTTGGCAAACCGGAAAAAGTAGACCCGCATATGATTTCGATCACCCATAGCGCTGGGGTTCCGGAATCCAAGTTTCTGTATGACAAAGTAGCCAAAATTGTTCCGGAGGCCAACATCGTCACCACGGAAGCCGGAGCGGTCATTTCCTGCCATTGCGGTCCTGGTACGATTGGCATTCTGTACATCGAAAAAGAGTAAAGCCCGGAGGGTAGACGATTGGCCGTGGCGCGATGTGCCTTGGATGCGCCTCGCCTAGCTGAAAACACAAGAACCGCCCTATAGGACGGTTCTTTTTTACGCTGCGGACGAGCGCTTAACCGCTGATATTAACTTTGTCGAACAGGAAGTAGGGTAGCACTGCATTCGGGGTTTTGACCAGTTCTTTGCTGCAACCCAGGAATTGGCTCTTGAAGCCCTCAAAGGCGTTGATCGAAAACATGCAGTCCTTAACGCGGCCCACGCGGCGGCCGTTCTCAATCTTGTAACCCAGAGCAATATTGCCATTAATGGCACCGGTATAAGGGTTACCAGCCCAGGCACCCATTAGCTGATCAACCAGAATGCCTTGCTTGATGCCCTTGATCATGTCATCGATACTGGTCTGTCCGGCCGGTGCCGTCAAGGTTGTCGTTCCGGGAATAGGCGAGTTGCCCCCTTCACGGCTGCCATTGCCGGTAGGCGCCATCTTGAGTTGGGCAGCAGTCTGCAAATTCAGCAGGTAATTGCGGATCACGCCGTTTTCAACCAAAGCCGTGCGCTGCATGGGCACGCCTTCGCTGTCGAAATAGCCGCTGGAGATGCTGCGTGCGATGGTGCCATCATCATAAAGGCTGAAGGTCTCATCAAACATCTTCTCGCCAAGACGATCTTTCCAAGGTGAAATGCCTTTGACGACCGCGCGGCCGTCCAAACAAGCGATAATTGGACGGAGCAGGTTCCCCATCGCCTCGGGGCTCATGATGACCGGGTATTCACCGGCTGCTAGAGCAACATTGCGGCGGGCGATGCGGAAGTCCGTCAAGACACGTTCGATGAGGGCAGCGAGGCCAAAGTCGCGATGGGTGCCCAGCCTAAAATCGTAAATTGACAGCATATTGGATCCTTCTGTGAGGTTAACCGCGGCGACTACTGCGAAAAGGGTCTTCTTGAAGCTAGCATCAAATCCAGAGGTGTTAGCCAGATGGTATTCCGAATAGACGCGGCTGACCTGTGTAAAAGCCAGAATGTGCGGGTCCTCTTTCTGCAGCTCCGCCGCAAGGCTGGTGGCAATGTGCACCAGTTCCTCAATTGACAAAGACTCCAACGTGGGGTCGTAGATTTCCGGCTGCGGCAGTTTGGCAGGCTCCGGAAATGTAAAAGCGGCCTCAGTACCGAACTCGGAAGTGTCCATCGCATTTTTTAGCAAGTTGTCACCGTCATTCGGTCTGGAGCTGGAAGCCAAGCCGATTTTTCCGTTACGGATGACGCGCAGGATCGTGTCGTGTGTATCGGTGGATTTAAGATTTTTCAGTTGGTTATCGTTGACTTCAACAGTATTTTCAACGGCGGAACTACTGAACACTTCAGCAGTGCAGCCGCGTTGAGCCGCTTTTTCGATCAAACGCTCCATTATTTCACACCTCCGATGGTCACATTCTTAATGCGGATATGTGGTGAGCCTTCACAGGTCGGCAGTGGCACTTGGGCACCTTTGCCGCATCCTCCGGCGCTATCTTGCAAATACTTGTCGTTGCCGATCATTTCGATGTTCTTCAGCGTAGTCATCAGATTACCCGTCAAAGTGACATCCCTGACCAGTTCGGCGATATTGCCGTCGCGAATCATGTAGGCTTCGGCGGCGGTAAAAGTAAACATTTCTCCGTTAGTCTCCCCGCCGTAAGCGCCAACTGCATAAATCCCCAGGGGAATACCCTTAATCATATCCTCGAAAGCGGTCTGGCCTTGTTCAATGTAGGTGACCCGCATTCGGCAGATGGGCGGGAAATTATAATTCAGCGCCCGGGCACTGCCAGTCGGCTTTTCGCCCATTTTACCGGCGCTTTCACGCGAATGCAGCCGGCCGACCAGGATCCCGTTCTCGATCAGTGGCGTACGCTGCATGGCCACCCCTTCGTCGTCGTACTTGGCGACTCCGCGGTGCCCGGGCTCAATTCCAGAGTCATAGACATTCAGAATCTCCGGACCAAAGCGCGTCCCCAGAGTCATCAATTTCTTCATGTTTTCGTTATCAGCTACCTCATCGGCTTCGCTCAGGTGGCCAAAAGCCTCATGAATGAAAACACCAGCCAAATCAGGATCCAGAATTACGGTATACTGTCCGCCCTTAACCGGCTCAGCGGCCAGAAGATCCACCGCAATCCGGCAGGATTTCTTAATGGCATCCTCTAGTCTTGGCACTACCTGAAAGCCATTGGAACCGCCGGCGCTGGTCGTCCGCTGGGTAGTTAGAGTGCCATTGCTGGCGATTGCGGTGATGTTGCATCCCAGGTCGCTCTTTTCCTGAACGATGTATGTACCCGCGCTGTTGGCAAAAGTAATTTGGCGATATTCATCGAAGTAGTAGATGGAAGTGCTCTTGATGGCCTCATGATAATCCAGCATCAATTTGTTGTATTTGCCAAGCAGGGCAACTTTATCAGCTAGACTGACATCACGGGGATCTTGAATTACTTCCAGGGCAACGTTGTCATGCACGATTGGTGCAGGTGCCAGTTGGCTGCGCCCGTTTTTCAGCGTACCGGTAATGTGTGCCTGGCGGCAGGCCAGCCTTACTTTTTCGGGTAAATCGCTCATATCATTAAATGAAGTAAAACCCCAGGCGCCTTTATAGAGTGCCCGCACATTGCCGCCCAGTTCCGCCGAACGGTCGCAGGATTCCAGTACGGGTCCGCGAAAACTAATCATCGTGCGGTCGCTTTCTTCCAGGCGGATTTCGCAATAGTCGACATCTGATTCGGCTAATGCGCGCAAAATAGTTTCTTTCAACACTTTACCCTCCCAGTCATAATCGGTCTTAGTTGTCTGCCGGTTGGCTGCCAGGCTGCTGGAATGGGCAATGGCTCATCAGACTTACCGCTTCCGGGCTTGGGCTTGCAGCTACCGGATTGATATAGATAATAGATTATCGTTTTGAAGAAAATAATCCTTCAAAATCCGAATAAATCGCCTTGCGAAATATAGTATCCCAAAATGCATCAAAAATGTTTTGCTGTGCCAGAAGGATTTTACGGATTTCAAATAGAAATGGGTTCTTGTATTGTGTATACACAAATACATCTTTTGAAGGAGGACAATGCGGTGATTTGCGCGGCAGTCGACCCGATGCGGGAAGAACGTTTTGCTCTGGTGCTTCATACGGGAAGCTCTGCGTGGGAAAATGGCTGTGATGTTGAGATTTCTTCTTGGGGTGATTGCTCTTATGTTGTGCATCCGGGACTTTCCGGGGGGCGTTTGATGTCTCAGAAGTATGCTTTCAACTTAAGCGCAGAACGCTTGGAAAAACTGATTTCCGTAATACGTAAAGTCGGCTTTTTTAGATTGAAAGAGCTTTACAACGAGCGTAACTCGCGCAACTGTATGCAAAGATACGTTAAAGTTGTCCTCGATGGTGAATCACATGTGGTGAACACACGCACCTGCAGTCCAATCAGCGAAATAGAGGATATTATCAACGCCGTTAATGAATTGCTTCCGCAATCGTATCCGAAAATTCAGTAGCAATCCGCATTGTGTCATTTGCATAGCCATCCCGTAAAAAGTTTGCGGGATGGTTTTTTTATTGGAGGGCGGCAGCGTGCAGCGATATGGGGCGGCGGCGGGATGCGGCGGTGGGATGCGGCGGTAGAGTGCGGCCGGTGCTATCCTTATTTTGGCAAGACGAAAAAGCGGCATCCATGTGGTGGGACAGTCATTTCCAGGATGGAGCCTCTTATTTCAACCTTTTCGCCGGTCCAGAACTCCATAGATTGTTGGGGGAAGGTGCGTTCTGAAAAGAGCCGCTCCAAATCAACCGCCATGGATTTCGGGATGGCGGAGTTATTGAATAAGGCAAGATAGTCATGGCAAAGCCCGCTGCGCCGGAAGACAGAGGGAAACGCATTTAACAACAGGTCCGGGGCAGACGGGGAGGTAAACGCCAGCGCAGGCACGGTGCCAGCGGAATGGTTGTCCACGGCATCGAATGGCTGATCTTTGCCAAACGCCGCTAGTTGACGGAAAACTTTGCGGTACTCAGGATCAAGACCCACCAAACGCTCCGAAAAAGTCGTGATTCCCCCCAGCACAGCGGAAGCCGTAGCGAAAGAGCGGATCTCATCTTCATTAAGCCTGGGTCTGGTAACCTCATCTACGCGCAGGACTATACTGTCGGGCGCATTGAGCCACAAGCGTCGATTCATATATGAGCGCGTGATAGTATTGCGGGTGGCATTTTCCATGGAACGTAGGTTAAAGTCGTTGCCGAACTTGCGGACCATACGGTCTGACCAGAATGGCGCGCAACCGGGCGTAATGCCCATACCGTCGGCAATACCGATTGCGGGGCTGATTGGGCAGCCGGAGGCTAGCAGGAAAACCTGTTCGCCGCAGCCGTGGCGGACTGCTTCCAAACCAAGCCGGAGCGCACCCGCGTCCGAGTATATCGGATTATGGCGGGCAGCGGGTAAAGCTGCGGCATACAGATAGTCGGCTTCAATGAAATCAAAACCCCAGTCTTGCGTAAGCGTCTTAAAGAGTTGGACGAGGTAGTCCAAAACTTCTGGATGCGTAAGATCAAGGGCGAACAGCCTTTTGGAGATCCATTGCGGATTAATGCAGGCAGTGACGGGCCGTCCGTGATTGTTGCGCAACAGCCAATCGGGATGCTCTCGGCTGACCGGCGCATTCGGAGCGACCAAAAATGGTGCCAGCCAGATGCCGGGACGCAATCCCGCCTCTTTGATATTGGCAGCCAGGTATGGCAGTCCGCTTGGGAATTGGGCATTACTCTCCAGCCAGTTGCCAATCAGCGGCTGATAACCATCCCCAATTTGAAAAACGTCGACGAGATTGTGGGGGAATGCAGATGGGGATGCGGCTGTGGATGCGGCTGTGGATGATGCGGATGCCTCAGTCAGATTCGCCAGCAGATCCGCTTCAGTGACGGCGGGTTGATCACAGCCTTTCGATGACCAGACACTCAGGTGATATTGTGGAACGCGCGCTTTCATGTGCTGCGCTGTCATATCCATATAAGCTTCCAGCAGCTTGGTTTCATTTTGTCCGAAAGCGACGAGCAGGGTCGGAAGCCGCAGATCCTCACCCGGACGTAGCGGGATGCCATCCAGATTAATGCGGCAGGCGATGCGCGAGCGTCCTCCCCGCACAAAAGTGACCTTAATATCGGTAAAGAAATAAGCCGCATCTAAAAAACCGCACAAAATTGCGCCGCGGCCTTTTTCCGGACGTATGACCGTGAACATTTCGGAGCTAAACTGTCCTTTTTTTCCGGGAGCGGGTCTAGTGGGATTTGTAGTTAAGAGGCGCATAACGCGGGAAGGCGGATCGTAGTCGATACTATTATTGGTGAATGAACCGGTCCCAGACCAGGATTGCCAACCATGCTTCAACATATGTCGTACCGTCATACCACCTGCGCCATCGGAGACATATTCGGCGATCAGAGGGTAGAGGCTGCTTAAAGTGAGAGGGGCGGTGTTTCGGCTGAGCGAAAGAGAGGTGTTCAGGAGATAGCCGTCGTTCCACGCATCTAAGTTATCAAGGGGCTTTAGGCCAGTATGTACCACAAAACCGGCTCTGAGGCCAATGTCACCGGGGCCGAGCGGCCACATTCCTACTTCATCATGATCTTTGGCAAACAGAATCCGACCGCCAGTCTGCTGCAGAGCGAGTGGCGGAATAGTACGGCTATGTAGTTCAATTCCGGATATGTCGTGATAAGGCTCCATTTAACCCACCTCGACAGATGACAATCCATCTCTACTATTCGCGTTTCTGCAAGATATTCCTTTCTATTTCTTAAGAATGAGCATAATAAGGAGGTTAACGCAATATCAGCGGGGAATTCTCCCCAATCGGCACTTTTTGCTGTTTCATCCAGAGAAAAACAGTTTATGGAGAATTAGATTTCTGGGGGGATCAATTTGCGGCTAGGTGCACATCTGACAATTACCAAAGGGCCTGCGTATCTGGAAAAACTGAGCAAGAGTATTGGCGCTGATTGCTTTGCCTTTTTTTCCAGAAACCCGCAAGGGGGATCGGCGCGCACTATCTCTGAAAGAGAAGCCGCCGAGTGGCGTAAGCTTAAGAGTGATAAGGGAATCTATCCACTAGTCGGGCATATGCCTTACACTGTAAACTTGGGAGCCCAGAAAGATGCGACTTATGAGTTTGCCGTCAGAGTGCTGGCAGAGGATCTCCGGCGTTGCGAGGCGTTTGGGACAGATTATCTGGTAGTCCATCCCGGCAGCCATGCCGGTAGCGGGCCGGATGCGGCGATCGATCGCATTGTGTGCGCCATTGGCGCGGCCTTTGAAGGATACACCGGGCAGACCACCCTGCTGCTGGAGACCATGGCGGGACAAGGCTCGGAAGTCGGAAGTCTGGCGGAGATCGGGCGCATTTTTAAGCTCCTGGGCAGTCCCTCGCAGTTGGGCGTGTGTTTTGATTCATGCCACTTATTCGCAGCTGGTTATGACATCCGTACTAATGAAGGGATTAATCAGGTCATTGAGGAACTGGACTGTGGGGCGGGATCGGAGTGCATCAAAGCGGTTCATTTTAACGATTCTAAGTTCGGTTTGGGCAGTCATAAAGATCGGCACGCGAGAATTGGCACAGGCGAGATCGGAGCCGACGGACTGCGTACGGTGCTCCTACATCCGGCACTGCACAAGTTGCCTTTTATCTTGGAAACCCCAGTGGAGGATTATGAGCAGTATGCGGAGGAAATCAGCGCCGTGCGGGCATTGTTGTAGAGTGCTCGCGCGCCTTGAGGCGGCAATCCTTGCAGTAGCCGTAAAGCTGCAAGTTATGGCCAGCCACCTCGAAGTCGTGCTCCTTGGCAAGCTGACGCTCAACTCTTTCGAGAGTGGCGCTACTGAATTCCCAAACCCGGCCGCATGACAGGCAGACGATATGGTGGTGATGGGAATCGTCGGAGGCGCACTCATATCTGCTCATGCCTTGACCGAAGTCCTGCTGCTGATTATATGAAGCTCGCGGAAGAGTTCCAGGGTGCGGTAGACAGTAGCCACCCCGATTTCCGGATTGGTGGATTTGACCAGAGAATAAACATCGTCCGCGCTTAAGTGGCGGTCCGGATTGGACAGAAATGTCTCCAGCACAGCCTAGCGCTGGGGCGTCAGTCGATAGCCCTTCTCTTCAAGTCTGGTACGAATTTGTTCAACGTCTAGAATAGTAATCATTCGTTCCGCACGCTCCATTGGCAAAAAGTTCAGATTTCAGGTTGATCTTACTGTTTGTCGCATTCTTTGTCAACCGCCGGGTCTTGTGGCGAGTCTTGGGGCGGGTCTTGAGGCGAGTCTTGTGCTTGGATTTGCATCAACTTTTGCGCCTCTGGAAATTGCTGCAGAAATTGCTCATTGGCTTCGTGTAGCTTCTTAAGATAGGAGCAATACGATTGGCTGAGGATTTTCAAGTTGGGGATCAAGATGTCATAATAGCCACTGTTGCGCTGAAAATCCAACAACAGTTGCTGCAGTTGGCAGGCGGGACTGTTTTGATAGGCTTCGGAGATGCGATACTGAAGATAGTCTTTGATTGCCAGTCGGTTGGCTTCCATATATTCCTCAGGGTGATCCATAGCTTGAACCATGGTGTGGAAGCCTTGGGCGATATTCTCCAGTGTTTCCGCTTCAATTCCGCGATAAGTTTCATTAAGAAGATCGGCAAGATCTTTGGGGATTTCAATGTTCTCAACATGGTCCAGGAAACTAATGATTTTATCAAAGGCAGCAGCTTTTTCGGCGCTGTCTATTTTTTCGTGTAAAAATCTCCCGAAATGCAGGCTTAGGAATATGCCATAGTTGCCGGGGAAAGCTCTCTCCAGCCGATCTTTGATGATTGCGTTTTCATCGAGACTGCGTTCAACATAGATCTCTGACTCAGCGAGATTATAACCACCTGCGATTAAGTGGTCAATACATTCAATCCGGGCTTTGATTTGATGAACCTGTAAGTGCATTTTGCTTTTGTAATTTTCAAGGGCCTGGCATTTATCGGGGCTTTCCAAAATCACGCGTATTTCCGGGATGCTGAGATTCAGCTTTCTTAATAATGCAATTTCGCGAAGAATGGCCGCATCCGCATCTGTATAGACGCGGTAACCGTTTGGGCCGGTTTCCGGCTTGATAAAGCCCTGCTGTTCGTAGTATTCGACTGCCTTTTTTGTCAAATTGCGCTCGCGGCAGATTTCGCCTATCAGCAATGGAATCACCTCAAACCTATTGTAAACCGATCCCCAAGGGGACAGTCAACATGTAAATGGCGGTGCGCATCTAAGGGTAAATGGCGTTGCGCGTCTGAGCGCAGCACAGCGGTACGCAATATTAGGATGGGCCATGCATGGTACCGCCTTGGGCGCGATATAAGTGCGCTGCTCCAAAGCTTGTTCTATATAGAGCTGCCGGCCACTATAATTATATAGGTTCCTGCCGTGATTGTCTCGCTGCGCCGCACCGCGCCTCGCCACGTCATGCGATGTCGCGCCGCAATGCTCGCAGAGTGCAAAGAAGGTGATCATTTGCCCCAGGCATCGCAATCCCGCCGAAAAGTCGGATCGGTCAGTATTGCCATGACAGTGATTGGGACGATTGTCGGAGCCGGTTTCGCTACCGGTCAGGAAATTGCCCAGTTTTTTGTGCGTTACGGCAGATTAGGGTTGCTGGGGATGGCGATCACCACCATCCTCTTTTGCGTCGTGATCATCATGTTTCTCACCGCTGCCCGTCAGCCGGGAAGCGGATCTTATGCTGATTTGCTCAAGCGCTGGGGCGGCGTTGGCTTGGGAGGTATGGTTGACCTGGCGCTGACCATTTTCCTAATGGGAATTACCGGGGTCATGTTCGCCGGTGCCGGGGCCAGCTTTCAGGCACTTGGTTGGCCCGCCTTTGCTGGAACCGCATTGACCTTGATCATTACTTTTGTGGCGGTCTGGTCCGGCCTTAGAGGGGTCATGGCGGTAAATGCAATAGTTGTGCCAATCATGCTCTCGTTTACCGTAATTATCTGCCTACTGACCCTGATCAGTCACAGTGCAGTGCCGACGCCTGTGCCAGCACCGATGGCACCGGTGGATCCGATAGCGCCAACAGCGCCGGATGCGATCGGAGGAGGTGGCGGCGGCGCAGGATGGGCGTGGCTTTGGGCGGCCGCAATTTATGTATCGTATAACATGATTTTATCGTTTCCGGTATTGGTTCCGCTGGGGCAATTGGCCAGTCGCTCCAAACTGATTACGGCTGGGGTTCTGGCTGGGGGAACACTGGGGTTGATGGGCACCGCTGTCTTCATGGCGATTTATCTGAGTCGCGCTGTCATGCTGGAGGTGCCTTTATTGCATGTAGCGGCGCGTTACGGTCGCCCATTACAGGTACTCTATGGGATCGTGGTTTGGGGCGAAATTATGACCACCGCCGTTGGCAACATTTTCGGGGTTGCCCGACGCTTTGCTGCCGATTCTAAAATACCCTACCGCCTGGCCGTCGGAATTGCCATTACAGTTTCGCTCTTGATTAGCCGCTTTGGATTTGCGGCACTGGTCGGTAATTTGTATCCCTTTTTTGGGTGGGCCGGAATCATTTTCGCATCGATCGTGCTCTGCAGAGCAGCTTATCTGAGGATCCATGCAAAGACTAGACGCTGATTATGAAAGCGTAGTATAATAGGGACGATGATCCTTAATATTTTTGGGAGGTGCTAACATGCCACACAATATCAGTGAAGAATGCATCAGCTGCGGCGCATGCAAACCGGAATGCCCGGTGGATGCCATTTCTGAGGGGCCGAACTTTTATATTATCGATGAGGAAAAATGCATTGATTGCGGCGCCTGCGCTGGCGTATGCCCGGTAGGAGCGCCACAGCCGAAATAACCTCGCGGGTTAGTCGTCTGCATGGAATGGTTTTGGTTATGCAGACGAGCATAAGTGTCTTAGGAACGGCCTGATGCTAGGCCGTTCTTTTATTCTGATCGCCGTGCCGCTGCGGCAACATGCTGCAATGCCAGGTGATCAAGCTGCAGGCGGGCATTTTGAACTTGACGCCGACTGATCCCGACCAGGTCGCTGATTGGCGCGTCGGCCATCAGCCGCGCCGTAATCCCTTTCAGCAACACACTGTTGCCTTCCAGACCAATCACCTCGAATATTTCGTCACATCCATAAGAACGGCGTGCCACATAAGTACCTTTTTCAGGAAAGCTCATCCTCCTTGCCTCCTGCAGTTTGCTGTTATGGTATTATATGCGGCGGTTGATTCTATGACGCGGACAGCAAGCATAAATCTGGAAGGGGGTGAATGGGTGTGTTCATTTCAAAAAGGCGCCTGCGCTATATGACAGCCAGTGTCACGATTTTAATGGGACTTTCTTTTGCGGTTTATCTGACGGCACGCAGCCCCGGTTATCAGGTGGAATCCGGTTTTCCGAGAATGGTCTACGTGCCGGGTTACAGCAAAGGCCCTGCGGTAACAGCAGATTCAGCGGTCCTAATTGATGAAGAGAGTGGCGCCATCTTGTATGCTAAAAATGAACATATCAGGCGCGCCCCAGCCAGCACGACAAAGATTGTCACGGCGCTGCTCGCCATCGAATACGGGAAAATGAATGAGACTGTAACAGTCAGTCCGCGGGCGGCTTCTGTTGGAGGCACCTCAATCTGGCTGAGACCTGGCGATAAATTGATGTTGGCCGAAATGGTCAAAGGAGTATTGATGCGATCCGGAAACGATGGCAGTGCTGCCATTGCGGAACACCTGGCAGGTAGCGAGCGGGAATTTGCGGTCATCATGACGGCCAAGGCCCGGGAAATGGGTGCTCTGAATACTCAGTTCCGCAATGCCCATGGACTCAAAGCAGTTGGTCACTTTTCGACCGCTTATGATTTGGCGGCTTTGGCGCGCAATGCCATGCAAAATAAAATCTTTGCCAGCCTGGTGTCGACCAGGGAGTCACAGCTTTCCTGGGAAGAAAAGGAGCAGGTGCGGGTTCTGCGTAATACCAACCGCCTGCTATGGACACTTGACGGCGCAGATGGCATTAAGACCGGGACCACCTCTCAAGCGGGAAAATGTCTGGTGGCGTCGGCTACCCGTGGTAACAGGCGCTTGATTGCAGTGGTGCTGCATAGTGACGATCGCTGGGGTGACGCCGCCCGTCTGTTGGAGTATGGCTTCCAGAGTTTTAGTCTGTGCTGGGGTGCCCGAGCAGGTCAGACCGTCGCGGCCGTGCCGGTTAAGGGCGGCAGTGTCAGTGAACTGAAACTGGTCCCGCGCACGGCACTTTGCGTACCGGTACGCAGTGACGGAAGTGATTCAGTGCAGCGGGTCTTGGAGATTCCGGAACAGATCAAAGCACCGATTCGCAAAGGCGCGGCGATTGGCAGGGTCTCCCTGATAAGCGGCGACACGGAGCTTTACTCCGTCGATTTGGTGGCGGCCCATGCGGTTAAGAGGCATTTTTTGTGGTGGAACTGGTAGCAGGCTCAAATATTGGTAACGGGGCACTCCATCCATTGGAGGGCCCCGTTTTATTTTAGTTTTGCCATTATTTTGTCTGATATGGGCCTTATGGTGCGGTCGGGGGCGGGATAAACCCAATAAATAAACACCGCTAAACTTTGCATAATTCCATTTGCTTAGTCTCAGTATATTAGCACTCACAGAGCGAGGTTACAGGACAAAGGCATAAATGGCGTAAGTTTATCCAGTCCAGGGAAAACCAAAGCCGGACGAGGGAGGAATGGCACGCATCTACGAGAAATCCTTTTACTATACAGGAGGGGTCCAGATATGCCAAAAAGGTCATTACGAACGATTCCCCTTATTATCCTCATCATTGCATTGTGCGCCAGACTGCCAATCGCATGTGCCAAGGAGCCGCCGCTCAAGATCGTCTTTTTTGATGTCGGCCAGGGCGATTCGGCCGCCATATACTTTCCGAATGGAGAAGCCTTGCTTGTCGATGCCGGAGCCGGCAAAACCGATATCGTTAGAAAGCTGCGTGAAACCGGTGCGCCGCAATCAATTTCTATTTTGATGACGCACCCGCACAGCGATCATATTGGCGGGATGCTGCCTGTCGTGAAGGAATTTAACATTATCCACGCCTATGACACGGGTTATCCCCATTCCCGGATATATGAGAACATCTTGAAGCGGCTGCTGGCTGTTAATGTACAATATTCAGTAGTAAGAAGTGGCCAAAAGTTCACCTTTGGGGAAGCCCAGATTACAATTTTGCATCCGGATGAGGGCTTCGAGCCTCACGACATCAATGATTCGTCAGTTGTCTTTATGCTGAGCTATCGAGATTTTACGGCGCTTTTTACTGGTGATGTCGAGAAAGTGTCCGAAGCCAGAATGGTGAAAAAATGGGGCAAGCTGTTGGACGCCGATATATTGAAAGTCGGGCATCATGGCAGCCGTTACAGCAGTTCCAGGGACTTTCTGAGCGTTGTCAGACCGCAGTTTGCGGTGATCAGTCTCGCGATCGACAACAGCTATGGCTATCCACACAAGCAGGCACTCGCAGCACTGGAGGATAGCGGTGCCGAAATCTATCGTACTGATTGGCATGGTGACATTACAGTCATCAGCGATGGACGCCACATCGAGATTAGCGCTACGGAGAGGTAGCGGTAGCTGTGCTGTAGCAGTAGCTGTAGCAGCAAGGAGGCTTTTGCGGCTTGTGGTCAGGGTGAGGTCGGTCCCAAACTTCTGCGGGGTGGGGGTTTTATTATGGAAATACAGGTTTTTTATGACAGAAGAGAAACCGACTGGGCGGTATTATTGGTGGGAGACTGCTCCATTCAGGTGGACTGGCCGGCCGAGTTGCTGCCGGAAGAGGCGCTGCCGGGACAGTACCTGAAGTTTACGCTGGCAGTTGACCCCAAAAGTACCCAAGACGCCAAAATCAGGATTGAAGATCTGATCAAAAAACTCCTCAATAAATAGACACGGGAGCGGGGACACAGAGGGACGGTTCTGCTGTGTCATTTGCAAATCAGAAGACAAGGGACGGTTCATGCGTCTCGCCCCATTATTGAGGCGAGACGCATGAACCGTCCCCTTGTTCAGGATGACACAGCAGAACCGTCCCCCTGTGTCCCCCATTGTCCTCCAAATTCCAACTTCTCCTTCCTTTCCCTGACAACCGATGCCCTGATCCTTGCCTTTTTGCACAAAATATTCAAAAGCAGACTTCTCATTTTGTTGTCGAAAGGAAGGATCCTAATGACTCTGGGTATTATCCTGCTGGGAGCGATTGTGTTACTGACGTTTCTCGGCTTGACACAGCGGGTGTTTGATCGGATGCACCTGACAGATTCCAGAGCCTTGCTCTTTGTGGGCTTACTGATCGCAGGCAGCTTCATTACGATTCAGCTTACCGGGGGGACGCGGCCGATATCCGTGAATTTGGGAGGAATTGTCCCGGTGATTCTGGGGTTTTATATTCTCAAAAAGGCGGATTCCCGTAAAGAGTGGACGCGCGCGCTCGTTGCCACGGTCGTCACTACCGCGGCTTTATACGGGCTCAGCAAACTGATGTCGGGTTTCGGCCACGGGCGCGATTTGATTGATCCGCTCTATCTTTATGGTATTGTGGCTGGACTAGTAGCCTATTTCGTGGCTGCCAGATCCAGACGGGCAGCTTTTGTGGCGGCGACCATTGGAACCCTGCTGCTGCAAGTAGTGCATTTGGTTGAGTTGATTGTGACTGATTCACCTGGCACCGTGAATCTGGGCGGTGGGGGCGTCTTTGATGCGACGATCATCGCCGGAGTCCTGGCAGTCCTACTGGATGAGCTAATCGGTGAGACGAGGGAGCGGCTGGGTGGAGGACATCATGAAGAAAAATAGCTTTTGGAAAGGGGAGTTTCGCGTGCGCTATGCACAAAAGCTGCGGCTTTCATTGACGATGCTGCTCCTGCTGATCTCCGCGACGATCATCGCCGGTGCGGCTAATGAAAGCTATAATGAGCACTCGTCGGATGATTATTATATTATCCATGACGAAAGTGGCAATGTGCTTTCCATGATGAGCCTGCTGGTATCGGCCGGGGATTATCTGATCACTGAAGATAACCGGGGCTATACCATCACTGGGGTGGAAGGCTTTAAGGCGAAAGCCCGCTTTGATCAAATTGTGGACTTGGATGGGGCCGCAACTTTAGGGGTGCCAGGGGTGCCGAGGGTGTCGGAAAGAGGGCCGGGGCTGGTGGCTGTACCGGGATCGGCACCAGAGAGTCTACCAGCACAAACCAGTCAGTCGGTCGGGCCAATTGTCACTTACTGTACTCATAGCGGGGAGTCGTATGAACCGACCAGCGGCACTGATAATAAAAAGTACGGCGACATTTTCGAAGTGCAGGACGCGCTGGCCAACGCCCTTAAGAAGAAAGGGTTTGAAGTGGTTGCTTCCAAGGATAACTTTAACCCTCATGATGCGGACGCGTACATGCGCTCCCGGAGAACGGCCGCTCAACTCTTGCAGAAGAGACCGGTCGTAATGATTGATATTCACCGGGACGGGATTCCGAACGCCTCCTATTACCGCAGGGAAGTGAGCGGTCAGCAAGTGGCTGCTACCAGGCTGGTGGTCGGCCGTCAGAATGCCAATCGTGGAGTTAACTTCGAGTTCGCCAAACAAATCAAGGCGGCTGCCGACAAATTGCACCCCGGACTGGTGCGGGAAATCTTCTGGGCGAAAGGCAACTACAATCAGGATCTGGCACCGCGCAGTGTTTTAATTGAGTTTGGAACCCACAAAAACTCACTGGATAATGCGGCCAAGGGGGCTGCTCTAATGGCAGATCCCATCTCACAGGTGATTACTGGCACAGCTGGCAACCGTGCTGCCGGGATCAGTCAGGGACAAGCCACCGGGCGCAGCGCATCAAGGGCGGTCTGGTGGGTCCTAGGACTGGTCGTAGTTGGCGCTGTGGGCTTTGTCCTGCTCAATTCCGGCAGCTGGGGCCGTGTTAAGGAAAGATTCGGCAAGTTCTTCAGACAGGAAGTCGGCCTAGGCAAGAAAGATGATGACGGACCCGAAGGGGAATGAGCGCGTTACAGTGATGGGGCGGCAGCAGGTGAATGCTCTGCACGACAGCTATAAAGGGCTGCTTCTAAAGAGCGGCCTTTTTTATTGAGCAGTAGTCTCTTTTTCAAGGAGCAGGTGTATAATGTGGTTTGATAAAGGGGCGGGAAGAATCTGTGAGAACGATTAAGGTAGTGGCGGCGATCGTAATTCAAAATGATCAGGTGCTGTTGGCCAGGCGGCCTCCTGAAAAGCACCATGGACTGCTCTGGGAGTTCCCGGGCGGCAAAGTTGAAGCGGGTGAATCCCCTGCGGCAGCGTTAGCCAGGGAGTTGCGTGAGGAGCTGAACTGGGACGTTGTTGTAGGGCCATTGTTTGATTCGATCGCGCGGAACAGTGATGGTGTCATTACCGAAGTCTGCTTCTATCTGACCAACGCATGCCCAGATAGTACGCCGCAGCCATTGGAAGGGCAGGAAATCGTCTGGGCAAACAGCCAGATTATCAGTCAGTTGGCACTGACGCCAGCTGATGCGATCATTGCCGGGAGACTGCTGAAGGATGGACAAATTCGGCCGATTCCCTAAGAAATTCCAAGGCGGCTCGCGTTAGCCGCATTTTTCCAATAAAAACGTGCATTTCGCTCCTACTTGCGCGATTTTGCACTGGTGTGCGTTTTTGACACTTCTTTTCAAAAAGAATAGAATGAGCAGGTGTTATTTTTGAGTCAGGGATTACTAGATCCGGAACTGCTTGGTACCCTTAAATTTTATGGGACGATCGCTTTTGATCTGGCTGGATCATTACTGGGTGGGTTTTTGCTGGGGCGCTTTTTAGATAACGCTCTCGGCACTAGGCCGTGGGGGGTGCTGATTTGCCCATTGCTTGGATTAGCGGCCGGCTTTTCGGGGGTCTACCGTTTGGTGATGCATGAGGCTCAGAAAAAGAAAAAACCAGGTCGATGAAAAAGGTGATCATTATGCAAACTGTCTGGAAAAACATTTGGCATAGAGTTCTTTTGTACGGCTCCGTAACAGGGGGCCTTCTTTCTTTCGGCGCAGGAATCATACTCGGGTGGCGCGTCACCGCCGGCGGCATAATTGGTGTGGCGATTGGCTTGCTGAACCATTATATTCTGGGTATCTGCGCGCTGCACTTAACCGAAAAGGGTGCGAGTGGGCAGCCCCTGATGGCGCTGGGCCTCTATGGCAGATTGATCCTATCGGGGCTAGCGGCGACAGCGGTAATATTCATCTTTGGATCCAGTCCCGTACTGGCTTTTCTGGCTGGGCTTCTGGTAATCCAAATCGTGGCTGTCGCAGTTGAAACACGTTTGCGGGGCTCGAATGACTCGGCCCCGGAAGGAGATGACAGCAATGCATGCCGTCGGTGAGCATGATGTTAGACTACTGTTAGGCTTGAAAGTCAATTTTGATACGCTGACCATGTCTTGGATCACCATCGGGGTGCTCGCAGTGATTTGCCTGATCGCATTCATGTTTCGTTATCAAAAGATCAGGGACTTCAGCCACAAGGCCAATATGCTGCTAGGTGGCAAGAAAACGCGCTATTTTACCGGGGCAGTGTTCGGCATCATTCTGGTGGTCAATTTTTTGGGATTCATGACGGATAGCACCGCTTTCTGGTGCATCGCCGGCTGGATCCTGCTGTTGCTAATCCTGCATGGTCATGAATTGCAGGGCATTTTGGAAGCACTCTACAAGTTTCTCAAAGATACGGTCGCCGAGAATATGCCGGCGGCGGCCCACAGCAGTTTTAATTTCATCGCCACGATGTTCATTTTTATATTGTGTGCGAATATGATCGGGTTGTTGCCAATCGCAGGTTTCAAATCACCGACTGCGGATGTCAACGTCACACTGGGACTGGCACTGCTGGTGCTGGCCGCGACAATCTACTACGGCTGCAAAGTGCGGGGCGTTAAAGCTTACTTGCTCAGTTTCTTTCAACCCAATGTGGTCTTTTTTCCAGTACATCTAATTGACATGCTTGTCAAACCGTTTTCATTGGCCTTTCGTTTGTTTGGCAATATCTTTGCCGGAGAAGTTTTGCTGATGATCCTCTACTTCTTGATTCCAGTGGCGGTTCCGGCGCTATGGATCGTTATCAGTATGTTTATCGGAGTGATTCAGGCTTATCTGTTCGCCATGCTGTCCATTGCCTATATCTCTTCAGCCACTAATCATTAGATTAGCAAGACCAAATCCCAGTTTACCGGACTAATAGTTCAGATTCTTAAACAAAATCATTGATTGATCAGGAGGGTTTTCAAATGGCCGGAGATGTAATCGTCAAAGTGGTTTCCCTGATTGTTGTCGGGGTCGTATCCAGTATTGCTGCGCTGACAGCGGGATTCGCCAACTCCAATGTGGCTGGCAAAGCCGTCGAGAGTATAGCCCGCCAGCCGGAAGCCAAACAATCGATTTTTTCAACCCTGCTAATCGGCTGCGGTCTGGTTGAAGCCACTCCGATTATTGCACTGGTCGTCGCCTTGCTGCTGCTCTTCGCCAATCCGTTTCTTCAGTAACCTGCCGTACAACCGGCAAAATGAAAAGGGTGCGGGGCTTGGCGGGGACTTATTGTTCGTGACGACAGTCTGCGCAGGCGAGAGGGGGAAGCCGGAACGTGATTGAGATTAATTGGACCTTGGTCTATACGTTTATCAACTTTGGGCTGCTTTACGTGGTATTGCGGCTATTGCTCTATAAGCCGATTCAGAATACGCTGGCAAACCGCAAAAGGGAGATTAGTGAAGCGCTCGAGAAGGCGGACGCCCGTATGGGCGAAGCCGATCAGCTTAAGCGCGAGTATGAGCAGAAAATGGCCGACCTATACGAAACAGCGCGCCAAACATTAGATAAAGCCCGCGCGGATGGCAAAGCGCTGCAAGACGAGCTTGTTGCCAAAGCGCAAGAGGAAGCCGGCGCGATTAAGGGGCAGGCCCAAGCCGATGCGGACCATCTGAAAAAGCGCATTTTCACGGAGATGCGGGAGCAAATCGTGGAAATGGCCATGGGAGCTACGGCGAACCTGACGGGCTGGGCATCTGATGACGAACAGCGCCGGCAGATTGAATTGTTTCTCTCCGGTCTGGAAAGCGAGAAGCGGGTGAATTAATGAGCATACAGCGTCAGTATATTGATCTCGACCGGAAACGGCCGGTGAAGGCTGTCATCACCACTGCTCATCCGCTGGACGATTTAGGGCAAAAAATGATCATTGCTGAACTCGATCGGCGATTGGGTTTGGCTGCTTGGCATTTTGTCGTAGATCCGGCGTTGATGTCCGGGATTAAGGTTCAATATGGTGAAACGGTTTATGACGGTTCGGCTGCCCGGAAAATGGCCATTCTGAAAGAGCGTTTGCTGGAGGAAGGTCATAGTGCGCAAGCGGATCCGCAGCAGTTTTTTGCGCTCGCTGACCAAATTTTGAAAGAGCCGACTCCAGTCGTTGTCGAAGAAGTCGGCAATGTGCTGGCCGCAGGCGATGGCATCATCCAAGTAAATGGCCTGCCAGGTGCGATGCTGGGCGAATTAGTGGCTTTTCCGCGCGAGGGACTGAAAGGCATGGTTATGAATTTGGAGGAGGCCTCCATTAGCTGTGTCTTGCTCGGAGATGAGCGCAAGGTTCAGGAAGGCGATGAAGTCCGACGCACCGGAAAGGTCGTGGAAGTTCCGGTTGGTCGGGCATTGATTGGCCGTGTTGTAGACGCCTTGGGGCATCCGCTGGACACTAAAGGTTCAATTTTGACCGACAAGAAGCGGCCAATTGAGGCACCAGCACCCGGGCTGGCTGATAGAACTCCGGTTGGGCAGCCGCTGCAGACCGGCATCAAGGTGATCGACGCGATGATCCCGATCGGACGGGGTCAGCGCGAGCTGATTATCGGCGACCGTCAGACCGGCAAGACCGCGATTGCGGTTGACACCATTCTGAATCAGAAAGGTCGCGGTGTCCTTTGCGTTTATGTTGGCATTGGGCAGAAAGCTTCCACGGTAGCCCAAGTGACTGATGTTTTCACGCAATATGGAGCGCTGGAATATACGACGGTGGTCCTGTCACCGGCCGGAGATCCGGCTCCGCTGCAATATATTGCGCCTTATGCGGGTTGCGCCATTGCGGAAGAGCTAATGTATCAAGGACATGACGTCCTGATTGTTTATGATGACCTTACCAAGCACGCGGTGGCCTATCGTGAGATGTCGCTGCTGTTGAGGCGTTCGCCGGGGAGAGAGGCTTATCCAGGCGATATCTTCTATTTGCATGCCCGCCTTCTGGAAAGGGCCGGTAAGCTAAATGAAGTTCATGGCGGAGGCTCGCTGACCGCGCTACCGATTGTTCAAACGATGGCTGGCGATATTTCAGCCTATATTCCGACCAATATTATCTCGATTACAGACGGCCAGATTTTCCTGGAGAGCGATCTATTTTTTGCAGGAGTGCGTCCGGCCGTTAATGTAGGCATGTCAGTTTCACGCGTCGGCGGTGATGCCCAGATTCGGGCGATGAAGGAGACCTCCGGGGCCTTGAAGCTAATGCTGGCTCAGTATCGTGAAATGGCTTCCTTCGTTCAGTTTGGAGCAGAGCTGGACGCAACGGCGCAGGCTCAGCTTGCCAGCGGCGAGCGTCTGGTGGAACTGCTGAAGCAAAGTCAATACACGCCAATGGAGATCAGCGATCAAGTCGTGATGATGTTCTGTGCCGCCCGTGGGTTGCTTGACGGTATTCCGGTTGGCGCGGTGCGGGAGTTTGAGAAGGAACTGCTATCTTACCTGCATGCCACGGCAACAGCGCTGTTGGATGAAATCGGCGCAGGCGCTGCTATCAAAATGGTGGAGGATCGCCTGCGGAGCCAGATTGTGCAGTTTAAGGAGCGGTTTCTCGCAGAGTTAGAGAAGGCAGAAAGCTAAGAATTAAGATATAAGAGTTAAGATAGAGGTAGGAGGCGGCACCATGGAGAGTCGTCTGGAAATTCGCCGACGGATTCGTGGCATCCGCGAAATTTACCATATCACCAAAGCCATGAAACTTGTGGCAGCGACGCATTTGAAAAAAGCGCAGGAAAGGGTGGCCCAGGCGCGTCCATACGCCCGGAAAATCAGCGAGGTTATGGTTGATTTGCATGCTCTGTCCAGAGAGAACCTGCATCCGCTGATGGAAGTTCGCCCAGTCAAGAGAGTGCTGTATATTGTCATTACTGCGGATAAGGGTTTGGCGGGTTCTTATAGCCAGAACATTGTGCACGCTTTTATGGAACATTATCGCTCATTACCCGGAAATCCGCAGGTCGCAGTGATTGCGGTCGGCAAGAGAGGGCGCGATCATTTCCGGAAGGCTGGCATTGAGACCGTTTCCGAATATATCGGCGTCTCGCATCATACAACTTTTGCGCATGCGGTGAAGATTGGCGGGGAAGTTGAGGAATATTATCAAAACCGGCGCTTTGATGAAGTCTTTATTGTTTATTCACGGTTCAATTCGGTTACTTCGCAGCAGCCCAGATGTTTTCGTTTGCTGCCGGTAATCCCAATCGAGCCAGGGGCGGCGCAGGCGTGTGGCTCGGGGGGTACCGGCGCTGTAAGCGAGGAAGGCGCGAGGGCGGCGCAGGCGAGGACGAAGACGGATTGGATTTTTGAACCATCGCCTCGGGAAATTCTGGACTTTCTAGTGCCGCGTTATGTTGAGACTGAAATTTATCGGGCACTGCTGGAAGCCGATGCTGGAGAGCGGGGGGCGCGCATGACCAGCATGTCAGCAGCTAGTGACAGTGCCAAGGAATTAATGGACGAATTGATCATGAAGTATCATCATTTGAGACAAGACCTGATTACCCGCGAAATCACTGAATTGGCGGGCGGGGCTGAACTCATCCGGGCTGACTCCGATGCCAAGGGAGTCAATGGAGGGACCTAAAATGTTTGTAGGCAAAGTCATAAGGGCGGTTGGCCCGGTGATCGATTTACAATTCTCCTCCGAACAGCTTCCGGCGGTCGGGAGTTCGCTGATTATCAAAACCGATCGGCATGACCTGATTGCGGAAGTGAATCAGCATTTGACTGGTGGACGTGCCAGAGCTATAGCAATGGCTGCCACCGAAGGCCTGAAGCGTGGGCTCCCGGCTTATTCCGAAGGGCGGCCAATTGAAGTACCGGTTGGGCGGGAAACCTTGGGACGCGTCTTCAACGTACTGGGCGCGCCAATTGATGGCGGCGAGGTGGTGCAGGCGCGGCAGCACTGGCCAATCCACCATCGCGCTCCTTTTTTTGCGGACCTGGATACTAAGCGTACGGTTCTGGAAACCGGCATCAAGGTGATCGACTTGCTGGTTCCTTATCCGCGCGGCGGCAAAATAGGCTTATTCGGCGGGGCCGGTGTTGGTAAGACCATGCTCATTATGGAATTGATCAGGCATATCGCTACTGAACACGGCGGTTTTTCAGTATTCGCCGGTGTCGGCGAGCGTAGCCGTGAAGGCAATGACCTGTGGTTGCAGATGAAGCGCTCGGGTGTTATTGATAAGACGGCGCTTGTTTTTGGCCAGATGAACGAGCCGCCTGGAGCACGGCTACGGGTGGCGCTGACTGGCCTGACGATGGCGGAGTACTTCCGCGACTATGAGGGGCGCGATGTCCTCTTCTTTATCGATAATATTTTCCGGTTTATTCAGGCTGGCTCTGAGGTGTCGGCGCTGTTGGGCAGGATGCCCTCGGCGGTGGGCTATCAGCCAACCCTTGCTACCGAGCTGGGACGATTAGAAGAGCGCATTACCTCGACAAACAGAGGGTCAATTACGTCGATTCAAGCTATTTATGTACCAGCTGACGATTATACGGATCCTGCGCCGGCGACGACATTTTGGCATTTAGATGCTGCGACGAACTTGGAAAGAAGCATTGCCGAGCTAGGTATCTACCCGGCGGTAGATCCGTTGTCCTCATCTTCGCGCTATCTGGAACCAACCATTATCGGAGCAGAGCATTATCATACTGCGCGCGGGGTTCAGGAAGTCTTGCAGAGATACAAGGATTTGCACGATATCATTGCGATTCTGGGCATGGACGAACTGTCGGCGGAAGATAAGCAGATCGTCGCGCGGGCCCGTCGCATTCAAAAATTCCTGTCACAGCCGTTTTATGTTGGCGAAACTTATACCAGCATTCCAGGACGGTATGTGACCAAGGAAGAAACCGTCCGTGGCTTCAAGGAAATCCTGGAGGGGCAGCATGATCATTTGCCTGAACAAGCATTTTTCATGGTCGGCGGGATTGATGAAGCGGTCGCGAAGGCGAAGACGCTGAAGACGATGGACGCGTAGCAGGCGGGGAGGTCGCGGAGGCCAAGGCGGCGACGATGCGGGGGTGTAGGCGATGGCGGAACTTGATCGAACATTAATATTACATGTCGTGACCCCTAGCGGTGGCTTGGAAGTCTCGCGGGATGACATTGATATGGTTGTCGCCCCCGGAATTGAGGGAGATGTAGGGTTCCTGCCAGGCCATTTGCCATTTATGACCCGGCTGCGGACTGGCGTTTTACGCTACTATATTGGCGATGATATGCACGTCATGGCAGTCAGCGAGGGCTATCTCGAAGTAACGCCAGCGAAGGTTATTGTTCTGGCGGAGGCGGCTGAGATGCCCGAAGATATTGATGTTCAGAAAGCACTGGAGTCGAAACGCAAAGCTGAAGCAATACTGGCCGCCGGTACTTACTCGCCCGCAGATATCAACAAGGCCACTGCTTCACTACGCAGAGCCCTGCTCAGATTGAAAATTGCCGAACAGACCCGCGACGATGAGTGATCAAAAGAGGAGTTATCTTTGCGGGGGAGAATAGCTTAAAATAGGTTATTACGGATTTATTGGGGAGGGTTTGCTTGTTATGGGTGAAAACAGAGTTCAAGCGTATTTCGAAGGCAAGTATGTCCCGCTTGAAGAGGCCAAAATCAGCATACTGACACACGCTTTCCTATATGGAACTGCTTGTTTCGGAGGAGTACGCGCCTACTGGAACCAGGAAAAGGGCCAACTTTTCGGGTTCAGGTTTGAAGATCACTACCGTCGTTTGCTCAACGCCGCGAAACTCTTACGCATGAATCTGAAGTACAGCAATGAGGATCTGCGCAACATCACCGTGGAACTACTCAGGAAGGCCAACTACCGCGAAAACGTCTACCTCCGTCCTGTGGCTTACAAAAGCAGCCAGGGCATTGGCGTAAAGCTGCACGGGCTGGAAGACGATTTTACCATGGCGGTCATACCGTTTGGCAAATATATTGATAACAACGGTCTGCGCGTGACCATCTCCGGCTGGAGACGTCTTGACGATAACATGCTTCCATCACGCGGCAAGATTAACGGTGGCTATGTCAATGCTTCTCTCGCCAAGAGCGATGCCGTTGAAAACGGTTATGACGAGGCCATTTTCCTCACTGCCAACGGCCATGTAGCGGAAGGCAGCGCGGAGAACCTCTTCATTGTCAGGAAGGGCCAGCTGATCACGCCGCCGTCTACTGACGATGTACTGGAAGGCATTACCCGTGATTCTCTCATGGTCCTGGCCCGTGATATGGGGATTGAAGTTATCGAACGCAGCATTGACCGCACCGAGTTGTACTTATGCGATGAAATGTTCCTCTGCGGAACAGCCGCTCAGGTTTCGCCGGTTATTGAGGTGGATCACCGTATTGTTGGCGACGGCAAGATTGGCCCAATCGCCGACAAACTGCAACAGGCATTCAATGACGTGCTGCTTGGCAAGAACGACAAGTACAAGCATTGGCTGACTCCGATTTTCTAAGCACGTCGAATCACATACTGTAAGTCAGTAATTTTTGGTGACAAGCCGAACCGAAAAGCCCGTGGGATTCTTCCCGCGGGCTTTTTTGAAAACAGGTGGTTATTTTGCGCGCAAACATCCTGTTTGACGTCCCTGGTAATAGTGGAACATCGTGTTCCATGCGTACTCAGGTGAGGAACGCCAAACATCCTGTTTGGCTAGAATAACTCGCAGGCATAATTGTCTGCGACCGGAAAAAGCAGCGCGATCTGATCGCGCAATGGGTTGTCAAGACGATGCATGGTTGCCTGGTAAAGTTCATTATCCGCGGCACCCAGAATTAAGGCAGCCCAGGCATTGGCAGAAGCGCTCATGAGTTCCGGCGCAGTCAGAGCCATGTCGAAAGAGAGTGGCGGTCCTTTATAATCAAGATCATGAGACGCTTGCGGTACATGGCAGTTTTCCAGTAATCCGCGCAGATTAATAATACGTGTCATCAAGAAAGGCTTGGTGCGGGTTCTGATTTGCGGTGCTATGCCATCCCGCGCACCAAAACACACAAGCTCTTTGATCTTTGGGAGCGCATCGTCTTTGCTTTTGCCTGCGTCTTCGTTTTCGGCATCACTCAACAGCAACATGTAGCCGCGAGGCGCATCGGTGGCGGTATTCATAATCAGATAGGCCTGGCCGCCATCCAATTCCAGATCGGCCAGCAGGTTGCGCCAGATGGCATTGTCCCTAAGAAAGTAGCCATGCCGCCCGGCACTGCAATAGCGCTCATAAAATGATTGCAGCAGCGGGATCTCTGCTGTTTGCGCCGGTTGGAGGCAGTGCGGTAAAGCTGAAGCGGCGCGGAATCCGGCCGCATCCATGGTCATTTCCGTGATATTATGGGTTGGTTCCCAGCCGAACTTCTGATAAAAGCGCGGATCCACATCTGAAACGAGCACAGACAGCAAGTAGCCGCGCTGATTCATCAGCTCTGCCGAGGCCTGCAGCATGTGACCGGCATAGCCCCGTCCCCGGTATTGCGGAAGGGTCATAACGCCGACCACATAACCAGTGGGCTGAAATGTGCCCCGCACAAAAAGCTGGCGCGGCAGCATTTGCATGGACGATAGCAGCGTGCCTTTTTCCCAGACACACAAGGTATGCTCTGGCAGATAAATGTTCTCGAAGTACCAGTCCACAAAAGCCGCTGTATCGTCAAAACAGCACGACCACATCGATTTGATGCGGTCGTAGTCATCACGTTCAGCAATCCGGATATCCAAGGAAACCACACTCACATTCCTTTAAATCCTGATCAATTAAATCACGATCAATTCTTGCTCGTCTATACTCGCTTTTAGATCTCAATTAACTCGTGCTTTTTCACCATAAAAATGGGGTGATAGGATCGTTTGGCCCTGCGCAAACCAGGTAGCCCCAAATCTTCTTCGCGGTTAATCAACTCTACTTCTGCAGGGACATGTTCCGCAAATTGCTGATTAATCACGGCAAACATACCCGGATAATCAACATCAGCCTTCTCGATATGAACGACAGCTGTTTCCGGATTAATTAACGCACCAGCCGCAAAGGCTCTGATTTTACCGTCCACTCTGATAGCGCCGCCCAACAGTTTCAGCTCTTCGCAATGGAAAAGCGCTTCTCTAATTGCCTTTTCTTCTTCAGCCATCAGTTCGCTCCCGGAGTCAGGATGTTTAGCGCGCCATCTGCTATCCAGCTCCAGACACTCTTCGATAATGGCCGGACTCAAGGGTTCGTAGCTGAACACATTTTTCTGTGTGAACTGGTTCAGGTGGTTGCGTTTACCCTGATACTTGCGGCCAGGCAAATCGACAAGGTCGCTGGTGCGATATACATAATCCCAGGTACCAGGATCGGATTTGATCTCCACTTTGGTGCCCAGTGCTTTTACAATTGGATCAACAAGCCGCTCGGGTACGGCCTTCATATAAAACGGCCGCCCGATGGAGTGAAAATAGTCAGCCATGGCGGGAATTACGCGCGTCAAAGCCTCCTCGGGCCCTAGTGGCGGCAAGGCAAAAAACATGTCTTTCCTGAGAGTGAACACGCAAAGGGTGCCTTCCAGTTCTTGCAGACTGGGACGAAAGGCGTGGCGCCACATAAAAAGGCTGGCAAAAGAGAAATCCGATACTTCTGTATGATAGGCACGCTCATACTTTTCGAAAACGGATTTGTGCCCAATATTTAGGGGCTTTGGTTGCACGATGCCGGCATTCTTTTTAGCCGGACAAGTATTACAGACAAAGCAATTACCTAATGTGCCGGAGCAAATGATAGAGACCCCCCTGTATAAATGTCCTCTTTATATTTTACTTTCCACGGATAATGGTACAGTCCTGCCTTTCTGAGCGCTTACCAATTAAATATATTCTATGCCTTGTACCAAAAAAAATGAGTGTCCGGCACGATTGTGCTATTATACCAGAACACTATGCTCCCGGCAGCCATAAACATGATTAAGGCCAATTATCACAGAACAGAGGTGGTCATCTCATGCCGAATATCTGGTCGGATCCGAACGGTTTTCTTAAGGATTACCGTCATTCCGGTAATATTAATCAGCTGAACCAGCGCCCAGACCAAGACCCCAAAAACAACGCGGGTAAAACAGAGGTCAAATCAATTGGCGCCATTCGCCGCTGGGGTACTATGGGGAAAGGCTATCGCTAGTCAATTCAAAAGGGGTGTCGCGCAGGACGCCCCCTTCTGTGTACAGCTTTAGATTAAGCACTGCTTTTAAAGTCGCGGGACATTGGGTAGCATAAAAGGAGAGGTCAATATGGCTATGATAAAGTGGAGGCGCGGCACAACATGAGCGATATCAAGGTTTATACGACGGCAACCTGTCCGTGGTGTACCAAAATTAAAGATTACCTTTCTGATAAAGGGCTCAAATATCAAGAAATTGATGTCGGCAAGAATTCTGAATCAGCCGAGGAGATGATCGCGCTGACCGGGCAGCGCAGTGTGCCGGTCACAGTGATTGATGGTGAAGTCATTGTCGGGTTTGATCGGGAAGCGCTGGATCAGCAATTATCATGAGGATACCAAAATGCACAAACTGATAATCATCGGAGCGGGGCCGGCTGGCATGACAGCCGGAGTCTATGCGGCGCGTAAAGGACTGGCGCCGTTAGTCATCAGTGAAGATATCGGCGGTCAAGCCAATTGGACCAAAAATGTCGAAAACTATATGGGTTTCACCGATATTGGCGGGTCAGAACTGATGGATCGTTTCAAAGAACACATGGATGCTCAGCGTCTCACTTATGAAGCCCGCCGGGTGAAGGCAATCCGCCGCGGCGAAAATGGCGTTGGCTTTGTGATCCAGTGCGACGATGGCAGAGAGTATCAGACGCGGGCTCTGATTATCGCCACCGGGAAGCGTCCGCGGATGTTGCATGTTCCGGGCGAAGCAGAGTTTCGCGGCAAGGGGGTTAGCTATTGTGCGACCTGCGATGCCCCTCTTTTCAGGAATGCCAATACAGCGGTAATTGGCGGCGGCAATTCCGGAGCGCAGGCAGCTTACGATTTGCTGCAACTCGGGGCGGACGTGCATTTGATCACTAATGAAAATATTACGGCTGATAGGGCGCTTGTTGAAAAAATCTCCGCTCATCCCAAGCTCAAGATTTATGAAAAGCATCAAGTGCGTCGCATTGATGGTGGCGCAATGGTTGAGGGAATCACAATTGCCGACACAAGCGGCACCGGGGGTACAGGTGGTGCCGACAGCACTGGAGGTGTAGGCGGCCCGGACGCTACCGCCGCCACAGAAATCCGGCTGCCAGTAGCAGGCGTTTTTGTCGAAATCGGTCTTGAGCCGAACAGCCAGATCCTCGCGGACATTTCACAACTGAATGATGATCGGGAGATCCGGGTGGATTGCCAATGTCGGACGGGAGTCGATGGGTTGTTTGCTGCCGGAGATGTCACGGATGTCTATGGCAAACAGATCATTATCGCGGCGAGTGAAGGGGCCAAGGCGGCACTGGCGGCCTCTGAGTATTTGCTCTATAAAGCATAGCGGGTGGCGCTGGTGGCGCTGGTGGCGCGCGCCGCTGCAACCCTCCAAAGATTGGCGCTTTGTCTCAGCAGGTATTGCCCAACGAACGGCGAATAGAAAAATCGAATGAGAAATGTGAAATGCTGTAAAAATCGCAAAAAAAACCGCAGTCCGATTTCGGGGGGTGAAGTCTATGCGTTCCCGGCACAAATTGTCGCTGATCATACCGGGGTTGATCTTGGCACTCTTGATGATCGTCAGCACTGTTTCTGCCGAATCTTTGGCGGTGACTGATCCGGACAGTGGAATTAGTTACGTTGTGCCGAATGGCTGGAAGCAGGTTAAGAGACTGGGCACCACCAGCGCGGTTACCAGTTCGGATGATCTGGCTTATATGACAGTCGCTTTTACCAAATTTAACCCGAATGATCTCGACAGCATTAAGAAAGAATTCGTTAAAGCCAGCGAACGGAACCTGCGCTCTTTCGAGCTGATCTCTGCGGAGCCGGTTACAATTGATGAGAAAAAGGCGCTGCGCGTGGTAATCGAATTTGAATTAGGCTACCGTTTCAGACAGCTTCACCTAAAAGTCCCTAAAGCCGGCGGATACGTAGATATCGTGTTCGGTTCCTTCAAGGAAGACTGGAGCAATTTTGAGGCGGCGTTCACTGCCATACAATCATCTTTGAAATTTCAATTTTAAACGCCTGCGGGCGTTTTTTTCTTACTGTGGCCGTGGCGCGGGAGTGGAGGGACGCTTATGACCGTAACGGTATTGTTGATCATTGGCGGAGTGCTGTCCTTATTACTGGGCATCAGTTCCGGCTTGGAACGTAAAAAGCAAAGCCGGGTAGCTTCGGTAGAATCCGCGCCACAAAAAAGCTTATCTTTCACTACAGTTTTCTGGATTTATGTAGCGTTAGTCCTGGCGGGGGCAGCCGGCTGGCTGGTTTCGTCTTATCTGGCGGGCGATGCGGCTGCAAGGGTCAAGCTGATTGATGATCTGCGCAAGATGTTGATCCTACTAGTGATAATGACAGCAGGCATGTTAGCGAGCGTACTAGTAGGGCATATCCAAAAAGGCAAGAAAGCGGTAAGTATCGAGAACATTATGCTGCCGCTGACCTGTTCCTTTTTGGTCTTTAACTCTGTATGGGCCGGACTTTCAGATCGCTCCATCGGCGCCATCGAATTGCTGGCTGCCTTTGAAAGCGGATTTGGATGGGAGTCGTTCCTGAACAGGTTTGTCAAATCAGGTTCGTCCACTACCAAGACCAGCACCGCCAAAGCCAGCAAAGCCAACACCACTGCCAAGAAAGCTGGCGCTACCAAGACTGTTGCTACCTAAAGCTGGTGCGGCCAAGACCAGGCCAACCAGAAAAAAAGAAAAGCGGCGGGGTGTAGCCTGTCGGTGGCGTTCTTTATTACGCCCCGCCAGCCGCTGGTAACCCGCGCCGCAACATCCCAGCCTGCTAATCCCGACTAAGCCCCCAAATCCGCGCAATGTTATTCCAGGATGTTGGCAATCCAGTGGTAAACATGGCGGTAAATCTGCGCGCTTAAATCGTCATTCCATTCGCCTTCGCCAAACCGCAACCTGACACTGGCGATCTCGGTATAATCGCCTTCTTCTTCGCAGCCCAGATGAATATCGGAGTAATCGCCCAGGTCGCATTCGCTGACATCAAAGACCAGCCGATACTGGAAAAAGGAAACCTCGAAACCCTGGATGCAGTTATCATCGCTGTTCCGAATTGTCCGGAATGAAATCTCATCCAGCCTGCGGAACGGCGCGACCGCACTTTCGATAATCCGGTATGTACTTTCAATAAAGTGGGACACGCGGTGCGGGGTTAACTCCCGGCGGGCAATAAACACATCGATGAGTGACCTCAAGTCCGCAATCTCGTCTGGTTCTGGAACTGCCACGTTGACCGGTTCTGTCGGGGAATTTAATTCATCAATAGGCAAAGACTCATAAATCATGCAAACGCCTCCTTTTCTGGTATTATGCACCAAGGCAGGATGATTTATACCTCTGGTGATTGCGTAGCAGAAAATATAAAGGTACAATAAAAACGTGTTGGGGCGAAACCATGCGGCCGCCGCGCCGTATCAATTAAAAGAGATTCGATGCTTATAAGATTGCGATGGATAGCTAACGGAAAGGGAGGCTCGCAGCGAAGATGGAACAGTATGCTTTGCTAAAGGCGTTGTCGGACGCTTTCGGTGTATCCGGGAATGAAACAGATGTGATCAGGATTTTCCGCGAGGAATTAGGTTTTTGTCCGCACTGGGCCGGGGATGCGTTGGGCGGTGGCTATGCTGCCTTTGAGGCTGATAGCGGCAAGCCTAAAATCCTGCTAGTGGCGCACGCTGACGAAGTCGGCTTTGTGGTGGAAAACCTCACCGACAACGGGTTCATCAGATTTGTGACGGTTGGCGGCTGGAACCACCTGACATTATGCGGTCAACAAGTCGTGTTGAGGACTTTTGGTGGTGAAGAAATTCCAGGCGTAATCGGTGCAATCCCGCCGCATTTCTTAGGATCAGGTGATAATTTTAACGAAAAAGAGTTATTTATTGATGTCGGTGCCCGCGATCGCGCTGAACTGGAGAGCTGGGGCATTTATCCCGGTTGTTTTGCGGTTCCGGCCCCCAACTTCCGCACCCTCAAAAATGAGCAGTTTGTGATGGGCAAAGCGTTTGACGATCGCGTGGGCCTGTTGGTGATCATTGAGTTGTTCGAAAAATTGCGCGCAGTTGGTATGCTTCCGTGTACGCCGCTGGCAGGTGCCTCCGTTCAGGAAGAAGTGGGGTGTCGCGGTGCTCGCACTCTGGCGGCACTGGCCCGTCCGGATCTGGCGCTCATCATTGAGGGTCCGCCGGCAGATGATACTCCGGGTCTGAAGGATTCTTTACGCCAGGGCATCTTAGGCGGAGGGCCGCAGCCGCGCGCCTATGATAAAACAACAATTCCGAGCGTACCGCTGCTGAAACTGGCTGTAGATACCGCTCGCGATAAAGGTATCCCCTGTCAGCTGGCGGTTCGGCGTACCGGTTCCACCGATGCCTCGCAGATTCATATCAGCGATGTTGGTGTTCCCAGCCTGGTAATCTCGGTCCCAGTGCGTAACGCGCATTCGCCGGTTGGCATTTTGGACATTCACGATGTTGACTGGACGGTTGACTTGCTTGTGGCGATGCTGCAGAAGATGGACGCGGGCTTTGTGCGGCAATGCCGTCTGCAGTAAATTAGCGCCAGCAGCAAATGTCCTGATATGCTATTCAATGACGAGAGGAGTTTTTGAGTTTGACCTGCATCAAGGTTAAAGATCTTAAGAAGAGTTACGGATCCCTGCAGGCTGTAGATGGGATCAGCTTTGAGGTAAGGCCGGGCGAGATTTATGGGCTGCTAGGTCCCAATGGCGCCGGCAAAACCACCACAATTGAAATGCTGGTTGATCTACGCACCCGCGATAGTGGTACAGTTGACATCTTGGGCTACGATCCTCAAGTAGCGCCCGAAAAAGTTAAGTCGGGAATTGGAGTTCAACTGCAGTCGCCAGCAATGTTCCCGCGGCTGACCGTCTTAGAACTGGTGGAGCTTTTTGCGTCGTTCTACCAGGATCCACTACCTGTTGATGAAGTGATCGAAATGGTCGGCCTCACTGAGAAGAAGAAAGCGCAATCCAGAAAGCTGTCTGGCGGACAAATGCACCGGCTGGCGATTGCCTTGGCCATTGTCAGCAACGGGCGCATTATTTTTCTGGATGAGCCGACGACCGGCCTTGATCCGCAGGCACGCCGCAACCTGTGGGAAGTCATCTTGGGGCTGAAGAAGAGCGGCAAAGCTGTCTTTCTTACCACACATTATATGGATGAAGCTGAAAAACTTTGCGATTGGGTAGCCATTGTCGATCAAGGGCGCATTATTGCCGAAGGCCATCCCGAAACACTCATTGATGAGCATTTTAAGGAACGGGCTCTTGAGTTTGAGCAACCGGCTTATGTCAATGAGAAGCGCCTCGAAAAACTGACTGGCGTGAAGAAGATAGTTACCGATGGTGATTTGGTGACGCTTTATACTGAGACAGTGTCACAGACCATTGCCGAGTTATTCGATCTAGCCAAAGAAACCGGCCAGCCAGTGAATGATATCGCAGTCAGGCGCTCAACTCTGGAGGATTTGTTTCTGAAGCTGACCGGAAGGAGAATCCGCGAATGAAAATGTTCTTCAAACTTTTTGCGGCGCAAGCCAAAGAACTGCTGCGTGATCGTATGTCACTGTTCTGGTATATTGCCTTTCCGGTTATTTTCATTTTAATCTTCGGTGCGATTTTTTCCGGCGGCACTAATTTAAACTTTGAAGTGGGCATTGCGGCAGAGTCGGAAGGGCCGGTTTCGCAGGGAATTGTTCAGGCTTTCGAGGCAGTCGAATCCTTTACCATGCATACCGGTTCCAGAGAAGAAGAACTGGAAGCATTACGCGCTGGAAACCGCTCCGTAGTACTGGTGATACCCGCTGCGGTGGAACAGCTTGTTGCTGTTCCTGGCGGAATGCCTGGAACAGGCCCCTCATCATCCATTGTAGAGCCCGCCAAAGTTGAGGTCTTCTATGATAAAGGCCAGCAACAAACGACTTCAATCGTCCTTTCAATCGTTGATCAATTGTTGGAAGGGATTGAGCAGCAGCTTACCGGAAAAACGCGCCTTTTGGTAGCCGATCAAAAGCCGGTCACTGCCGAGCATTTACGCGATATTGACTTTTTGCTGCCTGGTATTCTGGCGATGGCTATTATGCAGCTGGGATTATTCGGTTCGTTTAATATTGTCAGTCTCCGGGAAAAGAAAGTCCTCAAATCTTTGGGCGCTACTCCGCTCCCGCGCATAATGCTGCTGGGCAGTGAAATTCTTGTCAGATTACTGCTGTCTTTGCTCCAAACGCTGCTGATCATCATCATTGGTAGGCTAGTCTTTGATGTACAGGTCACCGGGCCATGGTATCAGGTGATTGCTACAGTGCTGCTCGGATCGGTGACGTTTATCAGTTTTGGGTACTTATTGACCTTATTCTCAAAGTCGGAAGAAAGTGGCATTGGATTGGTACAACTGGTCCAATTTCCGATGATGTTTTTTGCCGGGATCTTTTTCCCAACGACGTTTATGCCCGATTTTCTGCAGCCTTTAGTCAAGATTATTCCTCTGACTTATCTTGGGGATTTGCTGAGACATGTGATGGTCAGTATGCCGGCTGAGTATCCCATTCTGACGAGTCTGCTGGTTCTGGGGGGCGTCACCGTCGGCTCTATTATTGGGGCGGTTCTGCTCTGGCGCTGGGAATAGAGGAAAAGCGCGATTTGTGGTATGATATAGAGAAGGACATCATGGCTGTAAGAGCATGATCATGTGCAGCGACCATATCACAATACTGATCAGTCAGGGGGAGGAATCGAAAATTGTCGGTTAGTTACAGAGAACTTGGTTTTGTCAACACGAAAGAGATGTTCAAGAAAGCTGTCGGTGGCGGCTATGCTATTCCGGCATACAACTTCAATAATATGGAGCAGCTGCAGGCGATTGTCATTGGCTGTGGCGAATCCAAATCACCGGTGATTCTGCAGGTTTCGAGCGGTGCTAGGAAATACGCCAATCAAACTCTGTTGCGCTATCTGGGCGAGGGTGCCGTGCGGATGAGTCAAGAGATGGGTTATAATATTCCGATCGCGCTGCATTTGGACCATGGAGACACCTATGAGATATGCGTTTCCTGCATCGAAAGCGGATTCTCATCAGTCATGATCGACGGTTCCCATCATCCTTACGAGCAAAATATTGAGTTAACCCGCAAAGTGGTTGAGTATGCCCATAAATATGATGTCACTGTCGAAGGCGAACTGGGCGTCTTGGCCGGTATTGAGGATGATGTTGAGGCAGCCGCCCACATCTATACCCAGCCGGACCAGGTGGAGGACTTTGTTAAGAAGACCGGTGTTGATTCGCTGGCGATCTCGATCGGGACTTCGCATGGCGCTTTCAAGTTCAAGCCAGAGCAGTGCACGGTTAATGCCGAAGGCGTTTTAGTACCGCCACCACTGCGCTTTGACATTCTGGAGGAAATCGAGCGCCGCATTCCAGGTTTCCCGATTGTGCTGCACGGATCCAGTTCGGTTTTGCCGAAATATGTGAACATTATTAATGAGCACGGTGGCAAGTTGGAGGCGGCCGTCGGCATTCCAGAGGAACAGTTGCGCAAAGCAGCCCGGTCAGCAGTCTGTAAAATCAATATCGACTCCGACGGTCGACTGGTCTTTACGGCTATGGTGCGCAAGGTACTGGCTGAGAAGGCGGCGGAGTTTGATCCGCGCAAGTACCTCGGTCCGGCCAGAGAAGAACTGGTTCAGATGATTAAGGATAAGAATGCCAATGTGCTGGGGAGCGCCGGGAAGGCGTAGGAGTAACAGAAACGAAACGTAAATGAAACAGCCAGTCTGCCAGGGCGAAAACGGCAGACCGGCTGTTTTTTATTTGAGGACGCGACGGTTCATGCGTCTTGTTGAACAGATAGGACAATACCCTGGCAAGACGCATGAACAGTCTCTGCGTCCCGCCCCCATGGCCCGCCCCACCTCCCTCCCAGCAGAAAGTGAAAAGTTTTAAAAATGATGTTGACATGATCCACGTCGCACCCTATAATCATAGTGTACTAATTAAATAATACACTATGGAGGTGGGACGGTGCGCTTTAAAATTGATGAAGGCAGTCCAATCTACCGCCAGATCCTGGAGACCTTTATCAGACAGATCGCCTGCGGGCAGTGGTCCCCCGGAGAAAAACTGCCTTCAATCCGGGAAGTGGCGGAAATGGCTAGGGTCAATCCTAATACCATTGCCCGCGCTTTTCAGGAATTGGAAAGAACCGGACTGGCAGAAACAAAACGTGGGGAGGGCACTTTTGTGACGACAGACAGCAATGCCATTGCGGAGTGCCGGGAGGATACGGCGCGACAGATTTGGACTGAGTTTTTAGAGAAGATACGCGAGCTGGGCTTCACAAATGCGGAAATCAAACGCCTGGCATCAGGATTGAAGGAGGAGAGTGTCTGATGAGTGTAACTATGCAGGGGCAAAACCAGTACCAGCAAGCGCCAGCCGCGGTGCATGCAATCTATGAGCAGCCCGCGGTGCAGCTCACAGGTCTCGTAAAGAGATATGGACTCAACAAAGCGCTGGACGGAGTGGACTTAACATTTGAGAGTGGTAAAGTAGTCGGGCTGCTTGGTCATAATGGCAGCGGTAAGACAACCATGCTCAAGATTATTGCCGGATTGCGCAGTCCGTCGTCTGGGACAGTTAAAGTTTTCGGAATGGCGCCCGGGGTCAAGACCAAACAGCGCGTGGCGTTTCTGCCAGAGGTTAATGCCTACTACGAGTGGATGACGATCGATTACCTGATCGATTTCGCGAAATCATTCCATCCGGATCTGAGCTGGGAACGGGCGGAAGTACTAAAGAAGTTCATGGATTTGAAAGGCGAATCCAAAGTCGGAGCACTCTCAAAAGGACAGCAAGCCAGGCTGAAGCTGGTGATCGGACTGGCACGCAATGCCGATCTAATGTTGCTGGATGAACCGCTGGCCGGCATTGATCCGCCGTCGCGCGCCAGAATACTGCAGGCTTTGGTCGGGGAATTCCGGCAGGAGCATCAGACGCTGATCATTTCTACGCACGAGGTTAAGGAAGCGGAACCGATCTTTGATCATGTGGTGTTCTTGTGCGAGGGCAAAGTAGCACTACAAGGCGATGCTGAAGCCTTGAGGGCAAGCACAGGCCATTCGATGGAAGAACTGTTCGGGGAGGTACTGGAATGAAGCCGTTTTTTTCATTATACTTAAAGGAATTGCGCGCCTCGCGCGGCAACTTTCTGATTTTCCTCGCAGCTATTGCCGCACTGGATGTCTTTCTAATGACACGTGCAGCGTCCTGGGGTTATTGGAATGTCTTGGCGGCGTCTTTTGTCCCGCTGGCGTTATTGATATTTCTGGGCATGTTGCAGGCACTTCTGCTGGTCCGAGATGAATGGAAAGCGGGCACGGCACCGTTTCTCAGGTCCTTACCGATCAGCGGTTGGGGCATTGTAGGCGCTAAAATGCTGGCGGCCTTTACCAGCTGGGTGGCAATGAGTTTGGTGACACTGGCATTGTCGGGCATATTTCACGCCTGTGCTCCATGGTTTGGTATGGAATGGCTGCCGCTCGCAGAACTACCGTGGTCCAGAATGATCGGATTCATCGTGATTTTCGTTTTGGGTATCATGGGGGCAGTATTATTTGGCGGTATTATACTGCAATCAGCATATCTGCTAGGCCGCATTGTCAACCGTTTCAACGGGCTGCTAAGCGCCGTCGCCGGAGTAGCACTAATGTATGTGGCCACCAGAGGAGGCGACTGGTTGGCTGGAGTACTGTCATTCCTGCCGAAAATCCCATTTGAAGTACCAAGCTTTGGATCGGAAGGATTCGCGATTGTTTCGCAGACGCTTAACAGCGGAGCGATTGTGGTGCTGGTCCTTGAGTTGGCGTTGCTGTTTTGGGCAGCCGGCTGGCTGATGGAAAAGAGGGCTGAATCCTAAGACTGTCCCTAAGACTGTCTTGCGTTACTTGCTAGCGAGGGCTTGATTCGGACAATAATCGAACAACTCGGCCAATATTGTCTCCATACGACAGGGCTTTTCCAAATGGAACAGCCCTGTTTTATGCTGTTATTAGGTTGAAGCGGCATGGGAATACTGATAAAGGATGCGTAAAGGAGTTGTCTCTATGACTGAGGTCATGCACGTAGTCTGGCGTTCGGCGGTTTCATTTTTTGTTCTTTTGCTTTTCGTGCGCCTGATCGGCAAACAACAGATTTCTGAGATGACCAATTTTGACTATATTGTCGGCATCACGATCGGATCAATTGCCAGTTTTGCTTCGGTAGAAGTGCGGGAAAACCTGCCTGCCGGGCTTGCTGGCATCGTAGTCTGGGCATCGCTGGCAATTCTGTTGAGCTATATCGGGCTGCATAATGTGTGGGTCCGCAAAATTGTTGAGGGTGAAGCTGTCGCGGTGATTGAAAACGGCCGGATCAGAGAAGACAAACTGCGTAGAATAAGGGTTTCGCTGGACGAGCTTTTAACTCAGCTGCGGGGACAGCAAGTTTTCGACATCAGCGAAGTTGAATTTGCAGCGTTTGAAGTGAACGGCAAGCTCAGTGTCCGCAAAAAATCCCAGCAACGGCCGGTCACGCCCAGCGATCTGAAACTGAACACCAGCTACGAAGGCTTGCCGACAACCCTGATCGATGATGGCAAAATCATGGTTGATGCCCTAAAGTCGCTGGGACTTTCCAAAGCGTGGCTCCTCTATCAGTTGGGGAAAAAAGCGATT